>Ga0366774_1030_pt1 | contig 26219 bp, 27 predicted proteins | sample BONcelHN113001D9_FD_207068 | JGI IMG/M metagenome (GOLD analysis project Ga0366774, IMG submission 207068) | Enriched cells from coal bed in the Powder River Basin, Montana, United States - BONCAT cells N11 rep2 HSBNCT.N11.300.1.D9 ...
ACCCTGCTTATGAGGTAATTGTGGAAAAGTATGATCGTGATAAAAATATAGAGAAACTGTCCCGACTTTTAGAGAACATTATCTAGTTTAAATTTTGGAGGTTTAATATGTTTAATAATAAATCAATTCTAGTAACAGGTGGAACCGGCTCTTTTGGCAAGCAATTTATAAAAACGATACTAGAGAATTATAATCCCAGACGATTGATTGTTTTTTCTCGCGATGAATTAAAGCAATTTGAGATGCAGCAAGAATTTAATGCTCCACAGATGCGTTTTTTTATCGGTGATGTCCGCGATAATCAACGGTTGCAACAGGCAATGCGGGGAGTTAACTTTGTAATACATGCAGCTGCTCTAAAACAAGTTCCTGCTGCGGAATATAATCCAATGGAGTGTATTAAGACAAATATTAGCGGCGCAGAAAATGTCATTCGGGCTGCTATTGACAATGAGGTTGAAAAGGTAGTAGCTTTGTCCACAGATAAGGCCGCAAATCCTATTAATCTTTATGGTGCTACTAAATTAGTATCGGATAAACTTTTCATGGCGGCCAATAACATTGCAAGTGGGCATCAAACCAAGTTTTCTGTTGTGCGTTATGGGAATGTAGTGGGATCTCGCGGCTCTGTAGTTCCCTTCTTTAGGCAACTGGTACAAAAGGGTGTAAAAGAGTTGCCAATTACTGATCCTAATATGACGCGGTTCTGGATTACGCTTTCTCAAGGGATTGATTTAGTTATTAATGCCTTTTCACGTATGCATGGCGGTGAGATATTTGTACCTAAGATTCCCTCTATGCGCATCTTAGATTTGGCTGAAGCAATTGCGCCTGGAATAGCAACAAAAATAGTAGGAATACGCCCAGGAGAAAAACTTCATGAAATTATGTGTCCTGCCGATGATTCGCATTTAACTATTGAATTCCACGATCACTATGTGATTCAGCCAACAATCACTTTTTTTCAACCAGTTGATTACTTGATAAATCGACTGGGTGAAGAGGGGAAAGCTGTAGAACAGGGATTCGAATATAACTCCGGTACTAATCCCCGGTTCTTAACTATTAAAGAATTGCGGGAGATGATGTAAATGGCAATACCTTATGCACGACAGGATATCTCTAGCCAGGATATTCAAGCGGTAGTTGATGTATTGCAATCCGATTGGCTCACCCAGGGGCCGTCAATTGAACGTTTTGAAAAAGCTGTAGCAAGTTACTGCGGAGCTTTGTACGCAGTTGCTGTTACGAGCGCAACTGCCGCTCTGCATATTGCTTGCTTAGCTGCTGAATTGGGTAGAGGCGATTATTTATGGACTTCGCCGAATACCTTTGTTGCTTCCGCTAATTGTGCGCTTTATTGTGGTGCAAAGGTTGATTTCGTTGATATTGATCCGCACACCTATAATATGAGCGTTGATGGGTTGCAAAAAAAACTAGCTATAAGCGGTGAAAATAAGCAACTGCCAAAAGTAATTATTCCAGTGCATTTTTCAGGGCAGTCTTGTGAAATGGAAAAGATTCGAGAATGTACAAAGCAACATGGAATTACAGTTATAGAGGATGCATCACATGCCATTGGTGGTGCCTATCAGGGGAATAAAGTTGGTTCCTGCACATTTTCGGATATGACGATATTAAGCTTTCATCCAGTTAAAATAATCACCACAGGTGAAGGCGGGATGATACTAACCAATCGCCGGGATTTATATGAAAAACTACTGCTTTTGCGAAGTCACGGAATAACCCGGGAGTCTGAAAAAATGACACAGGCGTCTGATGGGCCTTGGTATTATCAACAAATTGATCTAGGATTTAATTACCGTATAACTGATATTCAGGCGGCTTTAGGTGTCAGCCAATTAAGTAGGATTGATACATTTGTCAAGAGGCGCCATGAAATTGCTGCTTACTATGACAGAAATCTCGAAGATTTGCCGCTAGTACTGCCAAGGCAGCATAAAGATACCTATTCTGCTTATCACCTTTATGTGGTCCGCTTAAAACTTAATTTGATTAAGAAGAGCCATCGCCAAGTCTTTGAGGAACTGCGTTCAGCAGGCATTGGTGTCAATTTGCATTATATTCCTGTCCATATGCAGCCCTATTATAAGAACCTAGGTTTTGCAGAAGGCGATTTTCCTGAGGCAGAACAATATTACCGTGAAGTAATAAGTTTGCCAATGTATTATAGTTTGACAGTTGATGAGCAGAAATTCGTGATTGAAAAACTAAGTGAGATTTTGCAATGAAAAAAGTTATTGTTATTCAGGCAAGAATGACTTCAACAAGATTGCCGGGAAAAATTTTAAAACCTGTTTTGGGTAAACCTCTTTTAGAATATCAACTGGAGCGTCTGAAAAGAGTACCCTTGGCGGATGAAATAGTTGTTGCTACTACGCTAAATGCTACTGATCAACCTGTTGTAGAACTCTGTAAGGAATTAGGCATTTCCTGCCTGCAAGGGTCGGAAAATGATGTTCTGGCCAGGTATCACCAGGCTTATAAGGCATTTCAAGCAGATGTTGTTCTGCGAATTACCTCGGATTGCCCATTGATTGACCCACAAGTAGTTGGTAAGGTGCTAAGCTTTTATTTAGAGAACTACGGAACATATGATTACGTTTCCAATTGTTTAGACAGAACCTATCCACGGGGAATGGATACGGAAGTATTTTCCGGTATGTTGCTGCAGGAAATATTTGACCAGGCGGCTGAACCATTGGAACGGGAGCATGTAACTGCACATATTTACCGTCATCCCGAACGATATAAGCTAGCGAATGTGGCTTATCATCATAATGAGAGCCATCATCGCTGGACTGTTGATACTCCCGAAGATTTTGAAATTATTCGGCGGATTATTGAGGCTTTATATCCTGTTAAACCGCAATTTACAATGGAAGATGTACTTCAGTTATTAGAGAAACATGCCGACTGGAGCGCACTTAATTCTCATATTGAACAAAAGAAGCTAGGACAATGAATATCCTTTTTCGCGCTGATGCATCAATAACGTTAGGCACAGGCCATATCATGCGTTGCTTAACCTTAGCCCGGGAACTTAAAGATGGGGGAGCCCATGTTAGTTTTGTCACTCGTGAGGGCCAGGGGAACTTATGCGATTATATTCAGAAAAATGGTTTTACTGTATTACGCCTGCCACAAAGCATAGTATGGAATCAAGCAGTGGATGCCCAGGAAACCATCAATATCTTAAAAGAATTCCAAGAAGTTCACTGGCTATTTGTGGACCATTACTCGTTGGATAAGAATTGGGAAATGCAAATTAAACCCTATGTAAGGAATATAGGTATTATTGACGATCTGGCAGATCGTTCGCATCATTGTAATTTGCTACTTGATCAGAATTTCTATCTTGATCTGGATAACCGTTACAAGCAACTAGTACCAGCAGAGTGTAAGTTATTTCTAGGACCTCAGTTTGCATTGCTGAGGGAACAGTTTAAAAAAGTAGCATTACGTGAACGCAGTGGTGAGTTGCAGAGAGTTCTAGTCTTCTATGGAGGAACTGATCCGACAAATGAAACTACCAAGGCTTTACTAGCTTTATCCAATTGCAATAATTTACAAATAGATGTAATTGTCGGGTCTGGTAATCCTTTTAAAACAGATATTCAGGAGATTTGTGATATTCATTCCAATATGAATTTTTATTGTCAGGTTGAGAATATTGCTAAGTTTATGAATAACGCTGATTTGGCATTAGGGGCTGTTGGAACGGCGACATGGGAACGTTGTTATCTGGGGCTGCCCTCAGTCGTTACCGTTATCGCCGATAATCAATGCAAAATTGCGGCAGACCTAGCAAAAATGCAGGCTCTTGTTAACCTGGGCTGGTACGCAGAAGTGACTGTAGCTGTGCTTTATGATACAATTAGTACTTTTCAGCATAAGTCTTCGCTGCTTCGCCATTTGAGTGAGCAGGCTGTAAAGTTGATGGGACGGCAAAGGTACCGGCAGGATAATTTGCTTGTGGAGTATATTTTAGATCACTGATTATTACAACAAGAAATTAATAAAAAGAACTAGGTACTGAGATAGCAAAATCTTAGTACCTACATTTCAGGTTATTCGAATGCTCCAATTAGGTATGAATCCACTTTGTGTAACGGCAATGACGTGCCATCTTTCCGATATAGGAAGACGTAATATTGAAAATGTTAAGCAGTTAGGGGTAGACTATGTTGAAATTACACCTAATCCCATAGTACGCAGAGAAATGAACCGTATAGAGTTCTATCGTTAATTATGAGAATCTGGATAACTTGCAGACAAGTATTCATGAATACTTTAAATATCTGAAGTTCGGATTCGGACGTGCGACAGACCATGCATGGGCTGCATGGTCGTCGGCCGTTTCACAAATAAAAAAATATTTATGACTGATAACAAAGGCAATTTTGTGAGAGATAAGCAGGGTAATTTGATAAAATGTCAGTATCCTGAGTAAAAAATGTTAGTTAGAGGCGCATATGAGTGTTATAATTATTGATTATGGGATGAGTAATCTTGGTTCGATTCGTCGTGCCGCTGAAGAGTGTGGAGCAAGCGTTTACGTTTCTGATGATCCGAATAGCTTGTCAGAAGCCACTCACATTATACTTCCCGGAGTAGGATCTTTTGCTGAAGCAATTGTTAATCTTGAGAAAATGAATTGGTGGCCTGCCATTGAGAATGCTATACTAAGTGACAAAACTCCTCTTTTAGGTATTTGTTTGGGAATGTAGCTGTTGGCAAGCCTTGGCCATGAGAATGGTAAAAGCGCAGGATTGGGTCTAATCCCGGGCGAAATTCATAAATTAGTGCCTAACCATAAGGACGAACGGATTCCCCATATGGGCTGGAACGAAGGGCATCAGCAGTGGCAGCAGCAAGTGTTTTTCACTTTACCGAACAAACACCATTAGAAGCAAAACGATATTTAGCAGGTCAGGGAATTCCGGTTCGCAATATAAATGTAAAATACTAGGAGAAACGTATGGTTAAACGGGAAGACGTAAATTTACGGTTCCTACGCCAGGAGGATTTAGGACGTGTACTTCTATGGCGAAATTCAGAAAGAATTCGCTCTAATATGTTTACGGATAGCATTATTACAATGAGTGAACATGCTGCCTGGTTCAACCGGGTACAGGATAGCGCGCGCAGTAAGCACCTTATTTATGAATATAGAGGAAATGCCGCAGGAGTTGTAAATGTAGCCGATATCGATAAAGTCAATTTAAAGTGTTATTGGGGATTTTATATTGGCGAAGATTCTCTTCCAAAGGGGCATGGCTTAGCTATGGGTTGCCTAGCATTGCGGTATATATTTTATGAGTTAGGAATTCGTAAACTGTGCAGTGAGGCTTTTGCTTTTAATCAGGCCAGTATAAATTACCATAAAAAATTAGGCTTTTTAGAAGAGGGTATTTTCAAAAAGCACATTTATAAAAACGAAAAATATGAAGACGTAGTATGTTTAGCTGCTTTTAAAGAAACATGGGATGTTCATGCCTTAACAAACTTATGCTTTGGCGGTGATAAGACAAATGACTGAAATTCAAATAGGAAATCGCAAGATCGGCGAGGGTAACAAGCCCTTTATTATTGCTGAAATGTCCGGTAATCACAATCAATCGCTTGACCGGGCTTTGCAGATTATTGAAGCAGCAGCTAAGGCCGGGGCTGATGCTCTGAAAATTCAAACCTATACAGCGGAAACGATGACGCTCGATCTGGATGAAGGTGAGTTTCATATTGCAGACTCAGCAAGTTTGTGGAAAGGAAGCTCACTGTATAAGCTGTATCAACAGGCGTATACCCCGTGGGAATGGCATAAGCCAATTTTCGATCGCTGCAAGGAATTAGGGATTATTTGTTTTAGCACTCCTTTTGATGAAACTGCTGTGGACTTTTTAGAGTCCCTCGAAGTGCCTTGCTATAAAATTGCTTCTTTTGAGAATACAGACCTTCCGCTAATCCGCAAGGTTGCTGCTACTGGCAAACCCATGATCATTTCAACCGGAATGGCTACTGTTGCAGAACTGGATGAAACTGTTCAAGCAATTCGTAAAGCGGGTTGCGAGAATTTTATCCTTTTAAAATGTACAAGCACCTATCCGGCAACTCCGGAGTACTCAAATATCACTACCATCCCCCATATGAGGCAGCTTTTTGGGTGCCAGACTGGCTTATCCGACCATACTTTGGGAATTGGGGTAGCAGTTGCCGCGGTAGCTCTGGGAGCTACTGTTATAGAGAAACATTTTACCTTAGCTCGTTCTGATGGTGGAGTTGATGCAGCTTTTTCACTAGAACCGGAAGAATTACAGGCTTTAACTATCGAAACGCAACAGGCCTGGCAGGCTATGGGCCAAATTCAATACGGTCCGACAAGCAGGGAGAAGGCATCACTTCAATATCGTCGCTCCTTATATATTACTGAACCCATGATGCCTGGTGACATATTTACACCTGAGAACCTGCGAGCCATTCGCCCAGGTTTAGGATTAGAACCTAAGTATTATGATGTATTTATTGGGAAAAAAATTAGTAAGGAAGTTAAGCGGGGAACACCGGTCAGTTGGGATTTGCTAACTTGATTCTATTGCTTTACTATATGGATTAGAGTAAAATTATAAAAACGGAGGCTGTAAAAATCATGCTTGCCTCTAACCTGTAAGACTGGAGATTAGACATGATAGACCTACACAGCCATATCCTCCCCGATATTGATGATGGCGCAAGCACAACTGAAGATTCATTAGCGATGGCACGTATTGCTGTTGATAACGGTACTACTGTTATAGCAGCAACTCCCCATGTCATCGAGGGACAGTGGCTGCCCGAATGGGCCACCATCGTAAGTCTCTGTGAGGAGCTCAGGCTTAGCCTCAGGAGAGAAAACATAGCTCTTGATATTATTCCAGGAGCTGAGGTTGCCCTGAATATGGATATTCTGGACCTAGTTGAGGGGCCTGGCCCGTACTGTATTAATGGCGGCAATTATATGCTGGTCGAACTGCCGGCAACGCATATTCCCCATTATACGGATGAGTTCTTTTTTACACTGCAGGCTCGAGGGATTAGTCCTATTTTAGCTCATCCTGAACGGCATCCCGAAATAGCCCGTAATCCTGGACTAGTAGCAGAGTGGGTGAATAAAGGGATTCTCATGCAGATGAATGGCCCGAGCCTGGTAGGCAAGATGGGGGAACGGGCTATGAAAACGGCAGAGGTATTGCTAAATAGCAATCTTATACACTTTACAGGATCAGATGCCCATAGTCCCAAGTCACGTACGCCACGCCTTACGGATGCGGAAGAAAAAGCAATTACTATTGTCGGCAGCGTACTAACGCGTCAAATATTCTATACGAATCCTTTAAAAATTATTAACAGTGAAGAATTTGACATACCGGATAATCATCAGATTAGAAATATAAAAAAGGCAGGCCTATTAAAAAGAATACTAAATATCATCAGATAAAGAGCAATGTTCACTCAATAGAAGGGTGAACATTTTTTTGTTTGCCAAAATTGTCGGAAAATAGCGTTTTAAAAAGTTTGAAATATCTGGTAAAGTAAATTATAATAAAAACAAAAAAATGATACAAAAGTCCTTAGTACACAGGACTTTTGTATTAATGCAAAGGAAGGTCTCATATGCCAGAACAGCATGAGCGGGTAGTGCAACATATAAAACAACTGGAAGCGTTAGGGTATCGAAGCTTTCAGATTGATGAGATAGTCAGGGATGCTGTTGGGACGGTAAAACTCGATAACCTATCACTAGTGCAATTCCAAACACTAGAAGAATCTTTAACGGAATATGTTTCTTTTGCACTCAGATGCAAAGGAAAAAGGTGTTAAATTAAATATAGCTATTCATTCTCTTTTGCTTAACGTGCAAGAGGGATGGCAGTAGCATAAAAAGCCACTACAGCCAAAGTAGTGGTTTTTCATTTTCATTGCCAACACTTTTTATAAGGCTTTAATCCTAGAGTAGTAGGAACACTGATTCAATTTCACATGCACGTGATGTAATGATTGTTGATTACATAGGGCTCTATACCTATGTCATTGTAGGTAGTCTTTGAATTCGCTTTGATATTCGAAATCTTGGGACTTCTTGAAGGGCAGGATATAGGAAGAAAATAACGAATAAGCAATAAATATGTAATGACTAGAATGGCAGGAGGAAAAGAATGAAGAAGGTTGTCACATCAAGTATATTGGCGACACTATTTGCCTTGAATGTGGCTTATGTTTCGGCTCAACCTGAGGAATATAAGCTTGGTCCGGGAGACGTAATCAGTGTTGGCGTTTGGGGCTATGAAGATCTGGAGAACAAAGAAATTGTCATCCGGCCGGATGGCAAACTATCCTTTCCGCTAGCCGGTGAGCTTATCGCCCAGGGCATGACTGCCGGAGAACTGACAACTGCCCTTACCGCAAAGCTTGGCGATTATGTTAGAAATCCCAATGTTACGGTAAATATCGCAAAATTTCGCACGACTCGCGTTTATGTGTTGGGAGAAGTAACGAAACCCGGTATGTATGAACTGGAGAAACAGCACAATCTGCTTGATGCTATTGGCATGGCAGGCAGCTATACAAAACGTGCAGCGAAAAAAGAAGTGTTTGTCATCCATAAAGACAATGTGGACAAGCCGCAAAAAGTGAATATCCTTAAGCTGCTGCAAAAAGGCGACATTAGCCAAAATGTTGCCTTAAATGAAGGCGATATTGTGTACTTGACCAGCAACGGCAAGATTAACTTTGCCACCGATATTTTGCCATGGTTTTCTGCAGTTTATCAAGCTGATAGATTGGGTAAAGAGTAGTAGAAATATTGAGCGGGGGAACATCTGTGGACGAGAACACACTTGATTTACGAGATATAGTAAAAGTAATAAAAAAACGATGGCGCTTTATTTGTAAAGTCTTTTTTGCCTTTACAATCATTGCAGCAATTATCAGCCTATTAATTCCACCTACATATGAAGCGGAAACAACTCTAAGGATTAAACAATCTAAGGGTTTAGCAAATTCTTTGTTAGGTGATTTGGGTGGAGGGAATCCTCTCGGTACCAAGCAACTGATGTCGACTTATGCGGAGATTCTCAAAAGTCGTACGGTTGTTCAGGAAGTGATTGATGAAACTCAGTCAAACCAAGAAGAACCGCCTACTTATGAAGATATGCTGAAGTTGATTACTACGCAACCAGTAAAGGATACAGAAATCTTGAATGTGAAAGTTCAGGCCAAGTCGCCGGAAGAAGCTGAGATATTAACTAATACACTGGTAGATACCTTCTTAGCACGCTTGACCACTCTTGTTCGGTCAGAACAGTCACAGGTCCGAGAATTTATTGGGCAACGTCTCGGCGCTTCTAAAATAGAATTAGATAAAGCTGAACTAGACCTGCAGAAATATAAGGAGCAACAGAAAATTATTGATCCTGAGGAAGAAACAAAAGCCATAATTGATAAATTATCAGTAGTGGATAAAATGGCTGCCGATAATCAGGTAGCATTAGAAGCTGCAAAAGCCAAGCTGAGCAGTTCAGAGGAGCAATTAGGACGGCAGAAAGACGGTTTTGTTGCTGATAATCCTCTCGTTCAGCAATATAAACTAAAGCAAGCAGATTTGGAAGTAGAGCTAGTTAGTTTATCTCAAAATTACACCGATAAACATCCTAAGGTAATAGCAGTTAAGGCCGCTATTAATGAAATTAAGGCTAACCTTAATAGTGAAATTGCTAAGGTTGTTGCTGCAGAGGCTCCTTCTATGAACCCTATTCACCAAGGCTTGTTGCAATCCAAACTCCAGTCAGAGGCTGAGATTACTATTGCCGTTGCTCGTAAACAGGCCATGGATAAGATCCTTGGCGAAACAGAGCAAGTAGTGCGTCAACTACCTCAAAAAGAACAGGGTTATGTCAAAGTTATGCGAGATACCACAGTGGCCAGAGAGATTTATGTTATGCTGGCGAAACGGCATGAGGAAGCTCGCATAAGTGAAGTCATGGAACCAACCGATGTCCAAATTATTGATAAGGCCATTGCTCCGGAAAAGCCTATTAAACCCAAGAAAACACTGAATGTAGTAATAGCAGCTATACTAGGCTTATTTGTTGGAACCGGGCTTGCCTTTGCCAGCGAATATATGAATAAGACAGTACGAACGGCTGAGGATGTCCGGCAGTACCTTGACTTACCGGTACTCGGCAATATTCCGGCTTTCGAAAGTCATGTCGGTACTAAGAAACCAGGAATAATTACGAGAATGCAGCAGTTGATTTCTTTTAAACAATAACTGGCCCTTCGGGCTAAGCGAATAGAGGGAGGTAATTATGACGCAAAAACGTCAATTAATAGTTCAAGAAGATCCTAAATCGCCCATAGCCGAGGCATACCGGACCTTACGAACCAATATCCAATTCGCCAAAATTGACGGTAATTTGCAAACCGTTATGTTGACCAGTGCGGGACCGGGCGAAGGGAAATCTACTACTTCTGCCAACACCGCTGTAGCACTGGCTCAATCGGGGAAAAATATTATACTTGTTGACTGTGATCTGCGTAAGCCTGTCCAACATAAAATTTTTGGTAAGAGAAATCGTGGTCTTACGAATATTCTTGTAGAGGATATTGCGGTTGAAGATTTGCTGCAGGATACGGAAATCGATAACTTAAGGATACTAACAAGTGGACCAATACCGCCTAATCCATCGGAACTCTTAGGATCGGCCAAGATGCTGGAAATAATATCACATCTTAAATCTTTAGCCGATATCATTGTTTTTGATGCTCCACCGACTATTGCCGTTACCGATGCCAGTGTTATTGCATCCAAAATGGATGGAGTTATTCTTGTTTTAGATGCGTCAACTGTGCGGCCTGAGATGGCACAAAAAGCGAAAGAGTTGTTGGTAAAGGCTAATGGCAATATTCTAGGAGTTATCTTAAATCGCGTTGAGATTGAAGATGAACATGCTTATTATTACTATTATTATGGTAATGAGCATAGTAGATCTAAGTAATCGATGAGGTGAAAATATGGTACCACCAGTACGCGGTGAGGTGGCTTCTCAAGTCATCCCGTTATTTTATCAAAAACTGCAGTCACATAATAATCATTACTTAGGATCGTTGACTTTGCTAGTAGTCGATTATGTTGCAATTATTTTAGCTCTATTAAGTGCCTGGCAGTTACGCAGTACTATATTGCCCTATTTTTTTCCAGAACTACCACCTTTTCATATTAGTGGCAATTATATATTTGCGGTTATTCCGATCACCTTTTTATTGTTTTTGCTTTTTGAGGGCATGTATACTAGGCGACTGCCTTTTTGGCAAAGTGCAGAAATTATTTTTAGAATATGCACATATGTAACCATATTAGCAGTGTGGATACTCTATTTTCTCAAGTCTGGTCATGTTTCCCGGATTTTTCTGACTATGGCTTGGTTATTAAGCTTTATATTTCTCAGCTGCAGTCGTTTTTATGCTAAGCGAATTTTAGCGAACATAGGATTATGGCAAAAGCCAGTAATTATTATTGGAGCCGGGAAAACTGCAGAAATGCTAGCCAAGTCTTTTGCCGAGGAGCCCAATTTAGGATACAAGATTTATGGCTTGATTGAAGATAATGTTGGCGAGCGTCCCTTATTAACAAAGTATCCATATCTTGGTTCCTTTATGGATGCTGAAGCCGCTGTAGTTCAAAGCGGTATTCAAGACATCATTATTGCAGCGCCGGGACTTGACCATAATAAATTGCTACAGTTAGTTTTTCGTTTACAGCCTCATGTGAAGAACTTGGTTATCGTCCCTAATTTAATTGGGTTACCAATAGGTAACCTGGAAGCAGAGACGATATTCAATGAAAAAGCCATATTGCTGCGAGTTCGTAATAATATGAAGGCATGGTATAACAAGGTCTTTAAACGAATGCTTGATCTTTTTGGGAGTGTTGTTGGTGGGATATGTATAATTCCCATATTACTGTTTATTTCTATTGCTATCTATGTTAGCTCTCCAGGTCCTATTATTTTTGCTCATCAACGGGTTGGCAGAAAAGGAGAATTTTTTTCATGCTATAAGTTTCGTTCAATGATTACCAACTCGCAAGAAGTATTAGCGCAATATCTGGCAATTAATCCGGAGGCCCGTGAGGAATGGGAGAAAGACTTTAAACTTAAAAATGATCCCCGTATAACTAAAGTCGGTAAATTTTTGCGCAAGACCAGCCTTGATGAGCTTCCACAATTACTAAATGTGTTAAAGGGCGAGATGAGTTTGGTCGGTCCCCGTCCGATTGTAGAAAAAGAAGTTGAAAAGTACGGCGAGTATATAAATGACTACTATCTTGTGCGACCTGGTATGACCGGGTACTGGCAGGTAAGTGGACGGAATGATGTAGATTATGATACTCGGGTTCAAATGGATTCCTGGTATGTACGTAATTGGTCCTTTTGGATGGATATTGTGATGTTGATTAAGACTGTGAACGTAGTGCTGGGGCGAAAAGGGGCCTATTAGCTAATAGAAGGAGAGACTTTTATATGTTGAATAATCAATCCATCTTAGTTACAGGCGGCACAGGATCGTTTGGTAAAAAATTTATACGAACAATTCTTGAGCGTTATACCCCTAAGAGGGTAATTGTTTTTTCCCGGGACGAACTTAAGCAATTTGAAATGCAGCAAGAGTTCAATCATCCCGCTTTGCGTTATTTTATCGGTGATGTACGTGATGAAACACGCTTGGTCCAAGCTATGCGGGGAATAGACTATGTAGTTCATGCAGCAGCGCTAAAGCAAGTGCCTGCTGCCGAATACAATCCAATGGAATGCATTAAGACTAATGTTAATGGGGCGCAGAATGTCATCAATGCTGCTATTAATAATGAAGTGAAGAAAGTGATTGCTTTGTCTACTGATAAAGCTGCTAATCCTATTAATCTTTATGGTGCGACTAAACTAGTTTCTGACAAACTTTTTGTTGCAGCTAATAACATTGCCGGAGGCCATGTAACTAGGTTCTCAGTAGTTCGTTACGGTAACGTTGTAGGTTCGCGTGGTTCTGTAGTTCCATTCTTTAAGAAGCTGATAACTCAAGGTAATACTGAGCTTCCGGTTACGGATGAACGCATGACTCGCTTTTGGATTACACTACAGAATGGTGTAGACTTCGTTCTCAAGAACTTTCAACGGATGCATGGTGGTGAAATATTTGTGCCTAAAATTCCATCAAGCACTATTACAGATTTGGTTGAGGCAATGGCTCCAAGAATGCCCATAAAGATTATTGGAATACGACCAGGCGAAAAACTTCATGAAATTATGTGTCCGGCTGATGATTCTCATCTCACTTTAGAATTTGATGATCATTATGTTATCCAGCCTACTATTAGTTTCGCTGCACCTATTGATTATGCAATAAATAAGCTAGGCGAGAGAGGAAAGCTTGTTACCAATGGCTTTGAATACAGTTCGGGAACAAATCCCAAATTCCTGACTGTCAACGAAATTAAGGAGTTGATTTGAAATGGACTCCATCCCCTATGGACGTCAATTAATTGATGATGATGATATTGGTGCAGTTGTTGAGATACTTAAATCTGATTGGCTAACACAAGGACCGACAATCGAAAAATTTGAACGAGCAGTTGCTAATTATTGCGGTGTAGAATATGCAGTTGCGGTTAACAGCGCTACTTCAGCCTTGCATATCGCTTGTCTTGCATCCGGACTAGGACCGGGAGATGTCCTTTGGACCTCTCCTAATACTTTTGTAGCATCAGCTAATTGCGGTTTATACTGTGGCGCAAGCGTTGATTTTGTAGATATTGATCCTAATACCTACAACTTGAGTGTCGATGCTCTTCGAGAAAGATTGGAGGGAGCAGGGAATAAATTACCCAAGGTAGTTATTCCAGTACACTTTTCCGGTCAATCTTGTCAAATGGATGAGATATACGATCTATCAAAAAAGTATGGTTTTAGTGTAATTGAAGATGCATCTCATGCTATTGGTGGAAGATATAAGGATGAGCCGATAGGTAACTGTCGCTTTTCTGATATGACGATATTCAGCTTTCATCCGGTAAAAATTATTACCAGTGGTGAGGGTGGTATGATTATGACTAATCGCCGTGACTTGTATGAAAAACTCATTTTACTTCGAAGCCATGGCATTACACGAAACCCAGCCCTTATGACTGAGTTTAGTCAAGGTCCGTGGTATTATCAGCAAATTGATTTAGGTTACAACTATCGGATTACAGATATTCAGGCAGCTCTTGGTGTAAGCCAAATGAATAAAATTGATAGTTTTGTTCAGCGTCGACATGAAATAGCCGAACGTTACAATCAAGAATTGCAGGTTTTTCCACTAATTTTACCTTTGCAACATCCAGACACTTATTCAGCATATCATCTCTATGTAATCAGGCTAAAACTTACAGAGTTGACACTCACTCATCGTGATATATATATAAAATTACGGGAAAAGGGTATTGGCGTGAACCTTCACTATATTCCTGTTCATACACAACCATATTTCCAAAAACTTGGTTTTAAACTAGGACAATATCCACAGGCAGAACAGTACTACGAAGAGGCAATAAGTATTCCTATATACTATTCGTTAACCAACAAACAACAAGCATACGTAATTAGAACTTTAAATGAAGTCATAGCGTGAACACGGCTATAATTGTTCATGCGAGGATAATATCAACAAGACGGCTTTGTAAAATTCTCAAAAGTGGAGGGGAGGAGATTCGGCTTTTTCAGTTGATCCAAATGAGATGATGTCATTAATAAGGGAGACTGAGTACGCTTGGCAAGTCTAGTGATAGTCAGATACGGTCCAAGAGAAAAAGAAGAAAGTCTATGATATTCCAGCGCTCCATCTACATAGTCAAAGACATTGAGCCTGGCGAGGTATTTACTAAAGAAACCTTACGTATTATCCGACCAAGTTTGGGTTGCCCCAATATTTAGAATCGGTCCTAGGTAGACGAACTAACTCTTTATTAAGAAAGGGACACCATTGTATTGGAGTTTATTCATATAGATGTTAAAATCGAGCTTTTTATCTTTCTTTATTAGAGGATTAACTCTAGGTAGTAAATTTGTACTCTTACTATATTTGGTGAAGTATTTAACTCCATACCACTTGGGACTCTACTCAATCATTTCTTCATCTGTATATATCGGAGTTTGTTTGATAGGCTTTGATTTTTATATATTTAATACTCGAGAAGTATTAAATGCAGAATTTAATAAAAAGGCTAACCTAATTTTTAACCAAGCTATACTACACTTAATAACGTACTGTATTGCTATTCCTTTTGCAGGGCTATTGCTCTTAATTGACGTAATTCCTTCCACGTTATTTCTGTGGTTTTTCGTTTTATTGATATTTGAGCACATTTCACAAGAAGTTAACCGGTTGCTGATTAATCTAGGGCACCCTATTATGGCCAATCTAGTATTGTTTTATAGAGCTGGCTTGTGGGTATATATTGTAACAATTTTAATGGCACTAGGAATAGTTGAGGAGACAATATATACTATTTTGGCCGGTTGGTTACTGGGGATAATTTTAAGTCTAATTGTTGTCTTGTGGTTATTACGTAAAGCTCCTCGGTTTGATTGGAAACAACGCATTCAGTGGAGCTGGATTTGGAGTGGACTTAATTCATCATTACCTTTTTTTTTAAGTACACTTTCGTTAAAGTCAATAGAATATGCAGACAGATATTTCATTAATGCTATTTGGGGAACAGAACAGCTAGGTATTTATGCATTTTATATTGGTATTGCTAATGCAATTCAGGTATTGGTTTACTCTGGTATTGGCACGATTATGCATCCTAAAATTATTATAAGCTATCAGAGTGGGAGAGTGGACGAGTACAATAAGTTAATTAGAGAATTTGGCTTATCTAGCATATTAGGAACTATTATAATCGGATTTCTATTAGCTGGATTTATTTTATTCATTTCTCCTTATATTGGAAGGCCTGAATATTTGTATTATTTCCCCATTTATTGGATAATGCTTTTTGGTACTATTGTCAATATTGCAGGGCAAGTTCCTCATTATGCACTATATGTGCGTAGGCAAGATCGCCAAATTTTATATTCTACCATAATAGGTAGTGCGGTGGTTGTTGTTTGTGATATTGTAATGGTACCTACTCTCGGGATAAACGGAGCTGCTTTGGGTTTGCTATTTGGTATTCTCTCAATGGTTTTTTCTAAAATATATTATTTAAGGGCATTTCATTCATGTAGTAAGAAAACAGAGATAGGAGGAAGAGGATAATGCATGATGTGAAGGTCTTTATTTGTTTAACCCCCTTTAGTACTTTTTATGTAAGAAGCCTCATAACTCACTTTCGTAATAATGGTGGGGTTAGCCTAACATTTATTGCTACTCAATATGACGAATTTGTAGATAAGAATCAATGGGATCATGTTCATATACTTAAGAAAATTGGGAAAAAGAATAATCGAGATTTGCAGTGCTTTCTCCGTCAGGCTCAAGATGCTAAAAACTTATATGAGATTATTAAGAATAAATTCATTTTTGAAGAGTGTAATATTGATATATATATCCAGACATTGGATTCGTTTTATACAAATCGGATATTCTTTGAATTCAAAGATTATGAACGTGTGCGATTTTATGCTTTACAAGATGGAACAATGAATGTTTTCTCTGAGAAAATTAATCCTACTAAGTTATTATTAAAACATATAATGAAATTGTTCATCTCGCGTAAAATCGGACATAATTTTTACCCCTTTTTTGGTTGCTATAACGGAATTGATAGAAAAGAAGTTATAAAACAATTCCTTTCATTTTTTCCTTCAAAATACATTGAAAAAACTGAAGTGGTAAAACTTGTGCATGATTTTGAAAAAAAAGGTAAAGTCACCGGAAAAATATTGATTATTGGCTCTGAGCCACATGTAAATATAATAGGTTATGATAAATATTTAGAATCAATAAAGGTTATCTTAAGCTATGTAAATGAGAATTTTGACGTACCACGCTTTATTTATAAACTTCATCCGCTAGTTAATAAATCTATAAGAGATCGGATTATCACTGATGTCAAAAAGATTGTCAAATCTGATGAGATAGAATTCCTTGAAAGTAATCAACCAATAGAGTTTTTAGATTTCTCAGGTTTAGATATTATAGCTGCATATGGTGTTAATTCGAGTGCTTTGATCAATATTGGACTTATGCATACTTACCTTTTAGACTTAGGGGTCTCAGGATTAGAGTTTATTTATAAAGATATGGATTATAATAAATGGGAAAAATTTTACAGATCATGTAATGTTAGAATATTAAATTCATTATAGATGGAGAAAAAGCGTGTATCAAATATATACCGGGATTAGTGTGTTGCTCTGCGTTTTCTTTTATTGGTACTACATACAAGATCTGCAAAAATATAAAGGATTGCGCCTTAGTTTGTGGTACATGATTATTAATAATATCCCAATCTTTATTTCATTAATATGGCTTGAGTCGGGAGTGTATGTTGTAGAGCAAGATGCACATAGTTATCTAAACGGTGCTTCAGTTTACTTTCTTTTATATAATGTAGTATTCTATTTTGGAACTAAATTAGGATACCTCTTAACTTCAGGAATCGCTCGAACGGTTACTACAAAAAGAGATATTACTCCAAATGAGAAGAAATACACACTTCAATTATTATTATTTTCGATAATAAGCTTATTCATTAACTATTTACTTTCTCCAAAGCCATTTTTTACTGACGGTATTACAAGATTTAACTATTGGGAGAACTCTGCTATTCCAATCTTAAGTGCAATTTTTGGTAATGTTTCAGCCTTTATTGCTATTGGACTTGGTTGTATTTTTTGGATAGGGAAATCACAATCGGCTTTAAAACTTTTTATTGTTTATATTATTTATTTAATACTTATTGGACATAAGTTCGGCGCACCTTTAATGGGAATAGTATTATTCACCTTACCTCGTATAGTAGGAGAGCAGTCATTAATATCCTTTGTGAAAAAATACTTGCCTAAAATTATTGCTGTCGGCAGCATTATCGGAATAGTGGTGTATTATCATTATTTTGTAGCAAATCCATATTCTTATGCGGATCTTGGTGTGGGAGAGGCACTGGCACAGAGAGCATTTGTTTTGCAAGGACATGTTTTTTGGGGTTCTGTGAAATATGAAAGTATTTTAGCAGACAAATGGGAGTTTGATGACTTGTTTAATGGAATGAGAACCATGATGGTGTTGTTAAGCCCTGCTTCAACGTACATAATTGATGAATCATATTTTAGTGGACATTCGTTTACAGCAGCATATCCTGCAATATTGAATGTTCTAACGTCTATCCCCGTTGGCCTAGTCTTAAATGGCTTAGTAGGTATTCCTCATGGAGTTCTAATTTTTCTTTGTGCGAAGAATTTATTTACAGGTAGAGTACTATTAACAATGTTCAGTATTCAATTGTTATTATGGTTCGAATATATGTTTACTATGGCAAAGTTCAATTATCTAATAAATCCATTTTTTTGGGTGGTAGCAATTATCGTATTTATAGGAAGTTACATTCGGTTTTCTTGGAATCATAAAAGAGAACAATGACAGATTGGATCAGAGAGGAGAGCAAAAAGATGAGGATTGTGCATATAGTTGAGTCTTTTGCCGGAGGGGTTTATGCTTTTTTATATGATCTAATAGAGAGTATGCCAGATTTTGAGCATATAATCATTCATGGTATGAGATCCGACACACCTCAAGGATATATGCAAAATTTTGGGCAAAATGTAACGTTTCATAGATGGGTAAGTGCTAAAAGAGGAATTAACTTTTGGAGTGACTTAGAATCCTTAGTAGAGTTGATTAAAATCATTAAAAAAATTCCAGATTATAAATCGATTAATATAGTTCATTTGCATTCATCAAAGGCTGGTTTTTTAGGTCGATGTGCTTGTCGCCTACTTGGAATGCAAGATAAAACTATATATACGCCACATGGGGTGTCCTTTTTAAGACGAGATATTTCCAGAATTAAAAAAAAATGTTATTTAATCTTTGAGAAATTTGCTTTTCGATTAGGCGGAATGATTATGGCTTGTTCAAAATCAGAATCAGATGAGATTACAAAGAATGGAATTAAAAGTGATTTTATAAATAACGGAGTAATGGTGGCTGCGATTTTACCAAAACCTTGCCAACAACCCAGGGACTATTTGATTATTGGTACTGCTGGTAGAATTACTAGTTCCAAGAATCCGTTATTGTTTAATCGTATTGCAGAACGTTTTGTAAATATGAAACAAATCAAATTTCTATGGATAGGAGATGGGGAGCTAAAAGGTGATTTAAAATCTTCAAACATTCAAGTTACAGGATGGCAGAAGCAGAATGAAGTATTAGATATGATGATGCAAATAGATATTTACTTATCAACTTCGCTATCAGAAGGAATGCCTTTATCAGCTCTTCAAGCAATGAGTCTCGCAAAGCCACTTATCCTTTCGAATTGCGTCGGAAATATAGATTTAATATTTACTAACTCTAATGGTTTACTTTTTGATAGTTATGAAGAATCAATAGATGCTCTTCTTATATTAATAAATAATAAAGAACTTCGAGAACAAATGGGTAATATGTCAAGATATCTTGCGATAGACCATTTTTCTATTAACAATACAATGAAGCAATATAGGCAAAAATATATTGATATCGCCTAGATAAGCTATTCTATTTCTATTATATGAACAAGCCCTCACAGTATATGATTAAAAAGAATGTTTTCATAAGCTCCTTTCACTAATAACAGAGAAGTCTATTGGAGTGGTTGACGATTCTCGTATAACAATTATGAGCTTTCGCGGTGATTCTAGGTTAGGCCTAGTTGATGACAATATCTTGCATCTGAGTCAACTGACTAATGTCTATAAGATTAGCCTAAATATTATTTTAGATATTTTAAGATTTCTAAGTGTAAGTATCCAATTACTGCGAGGGAAAGCTTATTGAAACTATGGTTTGTACTACGGTAATTTATTTTGAACCGGCATTTTTTTATTACTGGAAATTACGCCTTATATCTGGAGGCTTGCATATGATTCTATTACGAGGTGCGGCCATTTCAATTTGCATTGAAGTAGTCCGACCTTCGAGGAAGTGTTTATTAGCGATTTATCTGAACAGGTATCAAGCTCCTGACGTAACTACAATACTCAATAATCAGTATAATATGAGGGAAGAGGGCCATGCAACCAACATTTAGTAAGGGTAGGTATTACTGTTATAATAGTCATTATTCTGGCAGGATGCGAACCTGCCTTTTTTCTGTTTGTTCATATCATTCTCCGTGGAGAATAGCTTAGTTTTTGTAACTGCATTAATACCTTGATAAGGTACAATAAGTTTCGCAAATTGAATTAAGACAAAAAAGAGGACAAGGTTGCAGTCCAAAGGTAAAATGAAGCTACCACACACCATTTACCGAAAGGAGCACTGCAAACATGTCCAAGAAGATTATACAGTTCAATGAGGAAATCATCAAGGTAGAACTGAAAGAACTAGTGCGTAGCAGCGTAGAGGAAACACTAAAAATTTACTGGATCAGGAGACCAAAGGCCTGAATCAGGCGGCGAAATACGAGCGTACCGACTCACGACAAGGCTACCGATTTGGCCACTACGACCGGAATCTGACAACCACCTCCGGTAATGTGACACTTAAAGTCCCTAAACTCAAAGGAATTCCCTTTGAAACAGCTATCCTCGAGCGGTATCGTCGCCGGGAAAGCTCAATAGGGGAAGCCCTCATCTAAATGTATCTTGCTGGAGCCTCTGTCCGACGGGTGGAAGACATTACAGAGGCATTATGGGAAGCAAGGTATCTCCCTCCACTATCAGCGAGTTGAATAAGAAAGCCTAGTCCATATCGAAGAATGGAGAAACCGCCCCTTACAGGGCCGGAACTATCCCCATATCTATGTGGATGGCATTTACCTACGCCGCAATTGGGGCGGCGAATATGAACATGTGAGTGTACTTGTAGCCATCGCAGTCAAGGAAGATGGTTATCGTGAAGTGCTGGGTGCTGCAGAGGGCATGAAGGAGGACTGAGTTCTTTAAATGGCTAAAAAGCCGTGGTTTAACTGGCGTGAATCTGGTTATAGGAGACAAATGCCTGGGTATGCTGGAGTTGGTGTATGCTGTGTTTCCTGAAGCCAAATACCAACGTTGCACTGTCCATTTCTATCGGAATGTATTTTCGGTAGTACCTCGATCCAAAATCAAACTAGTAGCTAAAATGCTTAAAGCAATTCACTCCCAGGAAAGCAAAGCTGCAGCCAAAGAAAAGGCTAAACCGGTTGCTCAATCACTGAGAGAAATGAAGTCCAAAGAAGCTGTTATTAAGATAGAAACTAGCATAAATGAAACGCTTACTTATACTGACTTCCCTTTCGAGCACTGGACGAGAATCCGGACAAACAATGTGATTGAGCGACTAAACCGGAAATTAGGCGCAGGACAAGAGTAGTCGGCACTTTTCCCGACGGCCAATCTGCGCTCATGTTGGTTTGTGCCCGCCTCCGCCACGTTGCCGGAACCCAGTGGGGCAGTAAAAAATATGAATATGAACACTTAAAGCTACTGGCCTTGAGTCGGATTTTAGTGTTGACTGATTTTACTTAATATGGATTGCAGACAAATTAGTGAAACTATATTGACGGTGCCATTCTGAATGAAGTGACATGAGTATGGTGAGTACAGTATAATATAGTGAGAGATTTAAGTGGGAGAGGATAGCGAAAAGAAGGTTTCATGACAGTGATTTTGAAACAAGTAATTGGTAACGTGTTCGATAAATATGCAAGAATTCATTATAAAAACAACGAGTTGAGGGAGCAGTGTTAAATGAAAGTCATCATTTTAGCTGGCGGTGGTGGAACCCGCCTTTTTCCTTTATCCCGGCAAGGTTATCCTAAGCAGTTTCTTAAACTAGGTGATGGAGACTCCTTGCTTGCGCAGACAGTGCAGCGTTTTTTGCCGGTAGTCGAAGCAACAGATTTCCTTATCGTGACAAATAAAGAATATCTCCACCATGTGCAAGCAGAATTGAAAATTTGCGGTGTCGATGGAGCCCATATTATTCTCGAACCTGTTGCTAGAAATACCGCTCCTGCTATCGCCTTGGCAGCGCGATATTGTATCGATAAATTAGGCGCTTCAGCAGATGAGGTTATCTTTGTTACTCCTGCTGATCATATCATTCGGCCAATTGACAGTTTTTGCAAGTCAGTCCGTCTGGCAGCCGAAATGGCAAGTCAAGATAAAATTGTTACTTTTGGTGTCAAACCGGATAAGCCTGAGACTGGTTATGGGTATATCCAGGCAGGCGCGCCTTTTGGTGCTGGTTTTATTGTTGATTCTTTCCGGGAGAAACCGGACCGCGAGACTGCTGAAAGATATGTACAGGCCGGCAATTACTACTGGAACTCAGGCATGTTTGGACTCACAATTGGGTGCCTGTTGTCTGAGTTAGCTGTTTTTGAACCGGAGATTGCTGCTCTTGCTGCCCAACCCTGGAAAGAAGTTATCGAGAATTTTGCCGATATGCCGAATATTTCGATAGACTATGCTGTGGCAGAACGTTCGCAGAAGGTTGTCACTATTCCTTTGACGACCTATTGGAATGATATTGGTTCATGGGATGCCATTTATGATGTACTGGATAAAGATGAGAATGGGAATGCCCTTGAAGGCGATTGCTTATTAGTAGATTCAACTAACTCGCTGGTACTGGGACGCAGCCGCCTAATTGCCGGTATTGGCTTAGAGGATCTTTTGGTTGTAGAAACCGATGATGTCATATTAGTTGCTAAAAAAGGCGAGTCGCAAAAAGTCAAAGATGTGGTAACGGAGCTGAAAAAACAGGGTCGCTCCGAGGCGGAAGTACCTACTACCGTCCACCGTCCCTGGGGCAGTTATACTGTATTAGGTGAAGGCCCCGGCTATAAGATGAAGAAAATTGTTGTCACTCCTGGTGAGCGCCTCAGTTTGCAAATGCATTACCACCGCAGTGAGCATTGGATTGTAACGGGTGGTTCTGCCAGAGTAACTATTGGCGAAGAAGAGCAGATGGTTCATGAAAATGAGAGTGTCTTTATTCCTATGTCCACTAAGCATCGTTTAGAAAATCCCGGCAGGATTCCACTGGAAATTATCGAAGTACAGAATGGGAAATATCTGGAAGAAGATGATATTGTCCGTTTTGATGATATTTACGGACGGGTGTAATTAAGCCTAAAGAGATTGCTGCACTCGCAAAGAAGGTGTGGCAATCTTATTTTGATGTTGATAGATAAATATGAGGAAAGTCGGTTTTAAAGGAATAACTAGATATAAATAGAATGTTAAATGTAAGTAGATGTCTGGCTGCGTCGCCGAATGCAGGACGTCTACGGACGATCATAACAGGCGGTGCATAACATTGGAAGTTAAGAAGGATATGGTACATAAAAAAATTCGCAAAGCAGTTATCCCAGCTGCCGGACTGGGAACGCGTTTTCTTCCTGCAACTAAGGCTCAGCCGAAAGAAATGCTGCCTATCATTGATAAGCCGGCTATTCAATATATCGTTGAAGAAGCAGTGCAATCAGGCATTGAAGAGATATTAATTATTACCGGACGCAACAAAAGAGCAATTGAAGATCATTTTGATTGTGCCTTTGAGCTTGAGCATACCTTAAAAGCGCAGGGGAAATATGATCTGCTCAGCTTAGTTCAGGAGATATCCAATGTAACGATTCATTATATCCGTCAAAAGGAAGCAAAAGGGCTTGGCCATGCCGTGTTATGTGCCAAGCAGTTTGTCGGTAATGAACCTTTTGCCGTACTGCTAGGTGATGATATTATCGATGCCCAGGTGCCTTGTTTAAGGCAGATGATGGAAGTATATGCCGATTGCCCGGGCACGATTCTAGGTGTCCAGGAAGTACCTCTGAATAAGGTATCCAGCTACGGTATCGTCAAGCCTGCATTGGTAAAGAACAATATCTGGAAAGCTATCGATCTAATTGAAAAACCGGAGCTGGGTGAAGCTCCGTCACAGTTGGCTGTATTGGGCCGTTATATTATTGAACCGGAGGTTTTTAATCTGCTGGAAGATACCGCACCCGGCCGGGGCGGAGAAATACAACTAACCGATGCACTACGACGGCTGGCAGTGACTCACCCTGTATACGCCTATAACTTTTGGGGCCGCCGTTATGATGTGGGCGATAAACAAGGATACCTGGAAGCAACAGTTGAGTATGCACTTAAACGTCCTGAATTGCGGGATGCGTTTTTGAAGTATTTAGTGAATAATGTTGGCCCTCTGCTGGTAAGTAAAGGTGAGGCCGCTGCCGGTAGGACAGAGGAGTAACAACTAGCATAATAAATTAGCTGGAAGAAGATGAGATTGCTGCGCTGCGCTCGCAATGACAATACGCTTTAGCATATACTAGTGCAAATAAGCTTATCAGTCATTGCGGGAAGGCAACGCCGACGTGGCAATCTCATCTTTGTCGATATGGCTGAAGTAAGGGAGGAGTTGTATGACCACTTTGAAAAGAACTGCCTTTAAAGCTTATGATATTCGCGGTAAGGTGCCGGATGAACTGAATGAAGAACTGGCCTATCGCATTGGGCGTGCCTATGTAGATTTGCTAGGAGCCAAAAAAGTCGCTGTTGGCCGGGATGTTCGTTTATCCAGTAATTCATTAGCTGCAGCATTGATAAACGGATTAACCGATTCAGGCTGTGACGTACTGGATATTGGCCTTTGCGGTACCGAGCAAGTCTATTTCGCTACTTTCCATCTGGAAACAGATGGTGGTATTATGATTACCGCCAGTCACAATCCTATGGACTATAATGGTCTAAAGCTGGTTAAGGCTGGCTCGCGGCCTATCAGCGGTGATACGGGGCTGAGAGATATTGAGGAAATGGCGGTCACTGGCAGTTTTTTGCGCAAACTGCCGGTGAATAAGGGTATCGTCACTCACATTAGTATCCTGGATGCTTATATTAAGCACTTGCTGAGTTACGTCGATGTATCGCAATTGAGTCCTTTAAAGATCGTCGCTAATGCCGGCAACGGCTGTGCCGGCCCGGTACTTGAAGCTCTGGAAAAGCATTTGCCTTTTGAATTGATTAAAGTATATAGTGAGCCAGATGGCACTTTCCCTCACGGCATACCCAATCCCCTTTTGCCGGAGAATCGTGAAGCAACGGCAGCTGTTGTTCGTGAGACAGATGCCGATATTGGTATCGCCTGGGATGGCGATTTCGATCGGTGCTTTCTTTTTGATGGCGAAGGCAACTTCGTTGAAGGCTATTATATTGTCGGCCTCCTGGCGCAGGCCTTCTTAATCCGCCAGCCCGGTGCCAAGATTATCTATGATCCCCGTCTTACCTGGAATACCATTGAGATTGTCAAACAGTTCGGCGGTATTCCCGTCCAAAGTAAGACTGGCCACGCCTTCATTAAAGAACGCATGCGCAAGGAGGATGCCGTGTACGGCGGTGAAATGTCGGCGCATCATTACTTCAAGGACTTTGCTTACTGCGATAGTGGTATGATTCCCTGGCTGCTGGTGGTTGCCGTGATGTGCTTATCTGGCAAACCTCTGTCGGTACTACTAAATGAGCGTATGGCTAAATTCCCCTGCAGCGGTGAAATTAACCGTACTGTGGCCGATGCGCAACAGGTGCTTAAACAGGTAGAAGATAAGTTTATTACTGCTGGTGCTAAGGTCGACCGGACTGATGGGCTGGGGGTAGAATATGATACCTGGCGCTTTAATCTTCGCACTTCCAATACCGAGCCGGTTATTCGGCTAAATGTAGAGTCACGGGCCGATGCAGTGCTTATGCAGGCCAAAACTAACGAGTTATTAGCTTTCATTGATGAAATAGGAAATTATAAAATCGGGCTATAGCCCGGGAAGAAAGCCACGTTGCTTTGCGACGTGGCTTTTTTTATTGTACTCCTATAGAAAATAAAGTCATTTTTAAGAGTTACACGCAATATATTTCTCCAAGGCTTCCGTACTATTTTGGAACAGGAGTCAAATCTGTTATCAGGTTAGCTATGTAGGAGTGGTTATATGAGAA
>Ga0366774_1031_pt1 | contig 25460 bp, 22 predicted proteins | sample BONcelHN113001D9_FD_207068 | JGI IMG/M metagenome (GOLD analysis project Ga0366774, IMG submission 207068) | Enriched cells from coal bed in the Powder River Basin, Montana, United States - BONCAT cells N11 rep2 HSBNCT.N11.300.1.D9 ...
AAGGGCTGACAATGTTGTTAAAGGTTAATATTAAAGGTTAATATTAAAGGTTTTGATCTGGAGTTTGAAATTTCTGAAAAGTTAGTGAGCTGCATTACAAACGGCAAATGATACTATAAATTTAATAGATTGAGCTTGGAAAGAGGGATTTTATGCTTGAATTAACATTGTATAACGCACAAAAACATTATGGTGATAACTTCATACTTAATAACGCAGGCTTTACGGTATACGAAGGTGAGAAGGTTGGAACAGTTGGGGCAAATGGAAGCGGAAAGAGCACTATCCTAAAGCTGTTAGCCGGAATTGAGCAAATGGATATAGATTATAGGAAAATATGTGAGGGAAAAAGCCGGATTTCCATCTCTAAAGGGGCATCCATAGGTTATCTTGAGCAAATATCAAGCTACCCCGATAATTTCAAAGTAAATGATATTTTAAATTTAGCTTTTCAGGAGCTTTTTAGGCTGGAAGAACAGCAAAGAGCTTTGGAGAATGAAATGGAACATTTACATGGAGTGTCCCTTGAAGCGGCATTAAAGCAATATAGCCAGCTGCAGCAGGAATATAGCACTAAAGGTGGATATGACAGGGATGAGAAATTGAGTAAGGTATGCACAGGTCTTAAGTTTGATGATGCCTTTTTGCAAAAGGAATACAATATATTAAGCGGTGGTGAAAAAACAACGGTAAACCCTGTATTGAAAAAAGAATTTGATGGATTTAATGGAGAGTATTGAAGAACTTTTGGCTTCTCGACAGGAATTATTGGTACGAATGGGCGTTTGGAGGTTTGGAAATATTGAAAGAGGAGAGTACAAGGCGGACAGAAAAAGAAATATGACCTTTTTATCGACCCTTTCAAAGAGAATTTCCACCAATCCCAACTCCAATCCGGCAGGGATTACGACATACTGCCACGCTGTGGTGATAATTTTAAGCATATTTCTTACTTTAGTAGAGGTTTTTACTGGATTGATATGGTAAAATAAGATAAATGATTTGAATGTATTAATATTGATTCATAGTTGCCGCACACTTGTGACTTCAGTCATGAGTTAGGCAACTACTACATACGTGATTGCAAATACATATAAAATACTAGGCTGCACTAGACTTTCACTAATACATATGTTACTATATAAGCAAGAGGTAATGTATGGGAAAAGTGTATCAAGGCAGAGGATATGTGTATTCTATCCAATATCATATAGTATGGTGTGTGAAATATAGACACAAAGTATTGAACGAAAAAATAGAGAAAACATTGGTGACTCTTATCAATACTATAGCTGCGGATAATGGGTTTATTATACAAGAAATAAATGGATCAGCAGACCACATACATTTACTGATAGAGTGTAGTCCACAGCATTATATTCCTGATATGATAAAAGCTCTTAAAGGCGTAAGTGCAAGGTTATTGCTTAAACAATATCCGGAATTAAAGGATAAACTATGGGGAGGACATTTGTGGAATCCTTCATATTTCGTGGCTACAGTAAGTGAAGTTACAGAAGAACAGATAAGAAATTATATTAATTCTCAAAAAGAAAGGTAGGTGAATTTATTTATGGAAAAAGGATTTAAGTTCAGGTTATACCCTGATAAAGAACAGGAAATACAGCTAGCTAAAACATTTGGAAGTTGTAGATTTGTTTATAATTACTATCTTGCAAAAAGGATAGAATTATATAATAATGGCAAGCAAAGTATGAACTATAATGCATGTTCTGCCGATTTGACAAAGCTTAAAACTGAATTGGTATGGCTGAAGGAAATAGATAAATTTACCTTACAAAATGTCTTAAAGGATTTGGACAGGGCATATGGCAATTTCTTCAGAGAAATTAAGAAAGGCAATAAAGAACAAGGGTTTCCAAAATTCAAAAGTAAACACAATCATGAGCAAAGTTTCAGGACAACATGGACAAATAATAACATAGAAGTTAAAGGAGATAAAATAAAACTTCCCAAGCTTGGATGGGTTGAGATGGTAAAATCCCAGGATATTAGCGGTAAAATACTTAATTGCACTATAACCAAAACATGTTCTGGAAAGTATTTTGTATCTATATGCTGTACAGATGTCATAATAGACAAATATAAAAAAGCTGATAGCACAGTGGGTTTAGATTTAGGCATAAAGGAATTGGCAACCACATCAGATGGTGAAGTAATAGAAAATCCAAAACATTTAGCCAAACTGGAAAAGAAACTTAAGCGAGAACAGAGAAGGTTGAGTAAAAAACAAAAAAAGAGCAAGAACAGAAATAAACAGCGAAAAAAGCTCAATAGAGTGCATGAAAAGATAGCCAATAAGAGGACTGATTTTTTACAGAAGGTGTCAACAAGACTAATAAAAGAAAATCAAATTATATGTCTTGAAGATTTGGGTGTAAAGAACATGGTAAAGAATCATAATCTGGCAAAAAGTATTTCAGATGTATCATGGAGTGAATTTGTAAGGATGCTGGAGTACAAAGCATTGTGGCATGATAGGATAATACAGAAGGTAGACAGATTTTATGCAAGTAGTCAAACTTGCAGTTCTTGCGGATATAAGAATGCAGGAACAAAAGATTTGTCGCTACGCCAATGGGAATGTCCACAATGCCATACAAACCATGATAGAGATGCAAATGCGGCTATTAACATTCTGAATGAAGGATTAAAATTATTAAGTGCATAGATGTAATAAATACCGTAGGGACTACGGAATTTCAAGCCTGTGGAGATGGCGGTTACAAAGTCTGTGAAGCAGGAAATTCTGATTGTGAGGTCAGAAGCACGCGACTTTAGTCGTGTGAGGTTCACGTAAATTTATAACAAAGGTGGAATGGGAAATTGAAAGAAGAGGTTTTGTTTTCAAACCGGGAAGCATTTCGTAACTGGTTGATGGAAAATAGCAAGCGTCCGGAAGGAGTTTGGGTTGCATTTGGTAAGAACGGAAAACTGAAAACAATAAAGCCCGATGAAGCCTTGGAAGAAGCTCTTTGCTTCGGATGGATTGACGGGCAGTTTGACAGTATTGATGAAACAAAATACCTGAAGTATTTTGCTCCAAGAAGAAAAGGAAGCCGTTGGTCTGATAAGAATAAGAAGTTAGTTGAAAAGCTTATACATGATGGGCTTATGACAGAGTTTGGATTACAAGCAATAGAAAGAGCAAAGCAGGATGGGACATGGGATGCTCCCCAGGCTCCTTCTATTACGCAGGAACAAATTGATACCTTTGTAAAGGCTGTATGCTTTAACTCCAAGGCATACGAAAACTTTCAAAAGATGCCTGTGTCAGTTAAAAAACAGTTTGTGGGGTTATATTTAGATGCGAAAAAGGAAGACACAAGGATAAAAAGGCTTGAGAAACTTGTGGGATTATTGGAGTTAAATAAACGACCGATGTAAACAAGGAGTGGTTCCAGTGCAAAAACCTGTTGTTTTAGTTGTAATGGATGGAGTAGGTATTAATGACAATGAATTGGGAAATGCAATAAAGAAAGCATATACCCCAACACTTGATATGCTTATGAGTAATCATCCAAGTACAAGAATAAAAGCCCATGGGAAGGCAGTTGGGCTACCTTCAGACGACGATATGGGTAATAGTGAAGTTGGGCATAATGCTCTAGGCTGTGGTCAAATTTATAGTCAAGGGGCAAAGCTTGTCAATGAGTCAATTGAGAGTGGGAAACTTTTTAATTCGGATACTTGGAATGAAGTTATTGGCAACTGTATAAAGCACAATTCAACATTGCATTTTATTGGTCTTCTGTCTGATGGTAATGTTCATTCAAATATTAGTCATTTGAAGTCAATGATAATTAAATCAAAAAATCATGGTATTCAGAAAATACGGATACACATTTTGCTCGATGGTCGTGATGTCCCAGCTACTTCAGCATTGTCATATGTTGAAAATCTGGAAAGTTTACTAAACAGTATAAATAATAGTACCTTTAATGCCAGGATATCTAGTGGCGGAGGACGTATGCAGATTACCATGGATAGATATGAAGCAAACTGGGATATGGTAAAACGTGGATGGGATACGCATGTATTAGGTAAAGGAAGGCAATTTGCTACTGCTACGGAAGCTATTTGTACATATAGAAAAGAATTTGATGTAATAGACCAGGATTTGCCATCATTTGTTATCTCAGAAGATGGCAAACCTATTGGCGAAATATGTGAAAATGATAGTGTAGTTCTTTTTAATTTTAGGGGAGATAGGGCTATAGAAATAAGTATGGCATTTGAGAACAATGATTTCGATAAATTTGACAGAGAAAGGTTTCCCAAAGTAGTTTTTGCTGGAATGTTGCAATATGATGGTGATTTGAACCTACCAAAAAAGTATCTTGTCAATCCTCCAGATATTAAAAACACCTTAACAGAACTACTTGTCAAAAACCAGATAAAACAATTTGCTGTGTCCGAAACACAAAAATATGGTCATGTAACATACTTCTGGAATGGTAACAGAAGTGGGAAGATTAATGAAGATTTGGAAGTATTCTGTGAAATACCGTCAGATAAGGTGTCTTTTGATGATCGTCCATGGATGAAATCGGCAGAAATAACGGATAAGCTAATAGAAGCAATAGAAACAGGCGAATTTGCATTCATTAGAGTTAATTTTCCTAATGGTGATATGGTTGGTCACACTGGAAATTTTAATGCAACAAAAATTGCAGTTGAAGCAGTTGATTTATGTCTTGCAAGAATTATTAAATCAGTAGACAAAGCAGGTGCAATATTGATTATTACTGCAGACCATGGAAATGCTGACGAAATGTATGAAAAATCAAATTCAAAAATACTAAAAGTAAAGACAGCCCACACATTAAATCCGGTTCCGTTTATTATATACGAAAAAAAGCAGCATCACATATTAAAAAAGGGTGACTTTGGGCTTGCCAATGTAGCTCCGACAATAATAAGATTACTCAATATTGAGAAGCCAGCTTGCTGGGAAGACAGCATGATTTAAGCATAGATACATAAAAATAATGAATAGGAGATTAATTACACTCCCACACTCTCCTCTCCCCGAAATAGTAAGTACAGCTGAGCATTATAAAATGCTTATTGACGAAGGCCTGTGATCTTTTTCGAGACAATTATATTCTCAAGGCATATATGAGACGGTGGGATGGGCCTTGTTCTGTTATATATAGATTCTCACTCAATATCCAGTTCAATCAACGTACGTAGCGGTATTCCATCCAATCCTTCTTTCATAGCTCTGTGAATTGTAGCATAATCTTGAAAACCGTGCTCATAAAACATAGTTTTAACATTATCAATCAAGATTTCTACTGCGGAAATGTAGTCCAATAACGCCATACTCATATTTGTATCTTTAATAACTGCCTGTAAAGCGTTTTCCTTTTCTATTTTATCAGAATGGATTTTTTTATATTCGTGATCATTTTCCAGAAAATCATGAGTGTCGGCAATCCTATCCATACGGTATTCTGCAAGGAATCTTTCAAATGCTTTCCTGAAATCATTCTCTCTTTTTGAAATAAACTTAATACTTTCTTTTAAACCTTCTTTATATGCAGCTGCTTCAGCGGAAATACATACTTTTATTAGGGCTTCTGAAATATGTACTTTTAACTCATTATCAATAGTACTTTCAGAAATAAATTTGCTTAATTTATCATAATGAATCTGGAAATTGTAGTTTTTATCTACTTTCATATGTAGGTTATACTCTTCATCTTTTAAAATACTGTTGCTTGGAATATGAGGATTATTCATTTATAGTCCCTCCGTCACACTTTTTTAATATCACCCTTTTGCTAAGTGTGAATGTATCCTTTTATCATTTATAATTTCTTCTTGTCCATTGCACCACTTAGAATAGCTTCATAATAATCATACATTCACAATTAGACAAAGTCAATATGAATTTCTCTTTTTGTGAATAATATTCATGAAAGGATTTGCATTTGCTATAATTATAATATTCACAGTATGTGAAGGGGAGTATATGGATAATATTTTAGGTAGACGTATAAAATTTTTAAGAGAGGATAAAAAGTTAAGTCAATTAGATTTTGCTAAAATTATTAACGTCGGAAACACAACTTTATCTCAGTATGAAAATGGTCAGCGTACTCCAAGTGACGGTATAAAACAGAAGATAGCTGATTATTTTGGAGTCTCTATTGATTATTTACTTGGACGCGAGAATTCCTTCAGCAACCCAAAAAACAAAGATATTACAGAAACATATCATAAGGTTGATATTTCTAATCTTACAGAAGAAGATGTTGAATATATAGAAGCTATGATAAATGGAATTAAGGAACGACGAAAAAATATAAAAGGAAAAAATAAAGATATCTGAATCTTGAGATTTTATTCACTGAAGTAGTAGGTAAGTATAATTCTGGGGGCTTTCCATGATAACAAAACTTATATATTATAAGTATTTGCCCTGCTCAAGCGTTTACAGGAAGAACCTTCCGTCCTTATGAGTTACGTAAAGCCGGTATAATGCTCGTAGAGGTAAACGCCTGCGTTTTGCCGTTTTCATGGATTAGTACCATTGCTTCATATTATCTTTTGGTCGTGCAAAAAGCCTTCAATACATGTCATTACTTGCATGGCTATAGGGCTTAGAAGTATTAAATGCCCGCACTTTTTAAAATATTTGACTGATTTTTTGTGTGAGGACAAATGCTGACATATATAATCTACGCTCTTCCTTTTTACTGTGTCGTCATCTTCTGCCTGTATAACAAGGATGGGGCAATTTACATTTTTTAATAATGGTTTTGTTTGGCGTAACAGATGTAGAAATTCAATTAAGGACTTGATTGGAAAATTGCCGGTTTCTTTAAAATACCTCCTGCAATGGTAGAATTGTTTATTTCTCAAGTCATCAATAATATTTAGAAACGCTTGATGTATATTCCAAAAGTATATGGGTGTGTTGAGCGTAATGATGGCCTTGATTTTATATTTGCAGGCAAGATTAAAGGCAATAAGTCCACCCATTGAAAAACCTATCAATACAATATCATCACTGGTTTCCCTCATCCTGAGCAATTCCTTTTCAACAGAATCTATCCAATCTTTGTATGTTACCATCCGCATTTCCTTTTTACTTGCAGAATGTCCTTTCAATAAAGGGCAAACAGCCTCATATCCAATACTAATCAAATGATCAGCTAATGGACTTACCTCATGTACCCCGCCTCCAAACCCATGAATTAAAAGAAAATTCGGTCTCTTATCGCCCATTGATTTCATCTGTTACCAATCCTCACTGTAAACAATTATTATACAATTTACAATTATACACCAAAAAGGACTATCATATAACTTTGATGCCTTTAAAAACCTTACAACATACTTTTTATTAATCATTTGCAGTTATTGTAAATTTACATGCAGTGCCTCTCTTAGTATGATTAAAGTATTATAATTCTTGTTTTAATCACTTAAGGAGGCAAGCAGTGAATATTTTTAATAATTTCAGTTTGGAAATACCTGATGTTAAAAAGTGTATGGGTCTTCGTATAACCGATTGGGGTGATGTTCACAGGCTTGATTTGAATCAGCTTGGAGCTGTGATTCCTACACAACTACGAGCTCTGGCAACGGAAGGCGGCTGGGCTGATGAACTGAAGAAAAAATGGGGAGAATTGCAGGTTGATGGTATACTGGAGGCTATGGAGAATTCTGCTGAAGCTCTGGGCGGAAATTTCCCTTCTTTTGCTGAGTGGACTGTAGTGTATAATGAACTTTATTCCCCATTAATGAGAACTAAAAGAAAAGAAAAATTCGGAGATGGCTACCGCGCAGCAATATCAACATTAAAGTGGCTGAGTCAGGAGAGCGGTTTATCGGCGCGTATACAAGCAAATGCGTACATTCCCAAAAGCCGGAATAGTAATTTCCGGCAGGTGATGTGGAGACCGGCATGCATGGCTGACTATGAAATGTTTGTTGTAGCTCCTGCCGTAAGCACTTATTTCGGTGGCATTAGTCTGCTGCATGTGGCAGGCATGCTTGGTATGGATTCCCAGGGGCTGCTGATACATACGGAGCATCCTGAAAAACAAATTCATTATATTCTGGAGAACATCATCTCGGTATTTGAAGAGGCAGGAGGCACAAGGAAGGATGTAGTCCGTTTGAGGCCTTTTGCTCAAACACCTGAAATTGCTGCCATTATACGCAGAAAGGTCAAGGAATTGTGGAAAGGTAGTATTGAACCGACTGTGTTCATGTCCGACGGCATGCGTTTTGGAGGGCCTGCTGATAAGCAATATGCCGAGATTCAAGCTTTTGGCATTCTAAAGGGTGATGCGGATATCTTACACCAAAAGCTTGATATTACAATGAACGGCAGCGATGAGGATACTTTTGCGGCAAGGTCAACCATTACCAGGGATTTCGAATATATTCAAGCGTCGGAAATCCGTGCCGGGCAAAGCTTTGGGCCGGAAACAGAATCAAACCGGGTGGTTAACCGGATTGAAGAATTTATATCCAAGGCAGGGCTATGCATGGAGGATATTTGCAATATCATCGTTTATGCAGGCACCCTGGAGGCTGCCCGGGAAATGGAAGAGGCTATTGGCAAAAGTCTCATACCTCGTAATATGGTGCATCTTGTACCTTGTCCCCAAATGTATGAAATGGGTGAATATCAAATCAAGGCAGAAGTCAGTGCACGGAGGCTTTTGAAATAATCCTGTGTGCAAACTTGCAAATTGCACAACATCACAATCCCTCACCTCTGTAGGTGGTGGTATCCAATTGGACATGCTGTCAATGGTGAGTACAATCTCTCACTGACGTTGTTCAAACGCCGCGTGAAAGCGGGGTGCGCGGGCATAGCCAGGATGCATGAGCGGCCAGATGGCTCCGCCATCGACCAGCCCTGCGTGAGCTTATGACGGATTCATTCCGGCATAAGCATTTAACTAAATTTGAAAGGATGATGTTATGTTTAAAGGAATATTTATCATGGATCCGTATTTTTACGAGAATACATATGGAATTGAGGAGCATAAGGATATTGCGAAGCTTGTGGAGTTATATGCGCCTTTATACACAAAAACCTCGATTATGGAAAATCCTGAGGTGCTAAGCGATGTTGATTTCATATTTTCCGGTTGGTATCCGCCTAAAATGGATGAAAAATTTCTTTCATTTGCACCCAGTTTGAAGGCTGTGTTTTATGCCGGAGGATCAATACGTCCCATAGTCACTGAAGCATTCTGGGACAGGGGGATCAGGATTTCAAGCGCTTACAGGCTAAATGCCATTCCTGTTTCCGAGTATGCCATGTCACAGATTCTGTTCTGTCTGAAGCGTGGATGGTATTTTGTCAGAATGATAAAAGAAGGTACTCAGGTAACCATGCAGGAACCGGTACCCGGAACATATCACAGTGTGGTAGGGATTGTGTCCCTCGGACAGATAGGAAGACGCGTATGTAAGCTCCTCCAGGCTTTTGATGTAGATGTTATTGCATATGACCCATTTGTTTCACAAGAAACTGCAGATGAATTGAAGGTTACTTTATGTACGCTGGAGGAACTGTTCCAAAAATCCGATGTTGTATCTCTGCACGCTCCCGTTCTGAAGGAGACCGAAGGAATGGTCACAGGAAGCCATATCGCTTCAATGAAGCAAAATGCAAGCTTGATTAATACTGCCAAGCGGGAAATTGTCAGAGAAAATGAGATGGTTGAAATTCTCAGACAGCGTCAGGATTTACAGGTATTTATCGATGGACACCCTGGTAACCTTTCTTCATTGGCTCTGCTGCCCAATGTGATCCTGACGCCCTACGTTGCAGGGGCCAGAGATAAAGAATGCAGACGGCTGGGAAGGTTTATGACAGATGAATTGCAGCGGTATATGCAAGGTGAATTGCTAAATGGAGAAATTACAAGGGAGCAGGCGGTTAATCTGGCGTAGCTTTAATTTAAGAATGATCAGGAGGTGATTCTTTACTATAAGTCCTATGGATAGTGATATTATGTAAATGGCGTGACGGAAAATCTTCTAGTTGTATGGTAATCACATTTGGGCTATAATTTTATGTAAACAATAGTGAGCTGCATTAAGGAATACATGGCTGAGTTAACCGGGAGGTAAAAATATGAGTTTTGGCTCTTTCAAAGGAAACCGGCGGTTAAGGATTAACAAGATAGTATTTTATAAGATATTCCTTGTATTTGTTATTGCCATAGGCATACCGTTACTGGTTATGGGGACTCTTTCCTACAGGCATAGTACGCAAAATATTGTGAAGCAGGTAAACAGGGCTACTGAAAGCATACTTATGGAGAAAAAAAGCCTCATCGATCATAGAATGTCTGTGATAGACAGTGAAATCGACAGGCTTTTCTCCGTTGGTCCGGTGAGGGATGTTTTGACGACCAATACTTCATCCTTTTCCAGCTACAGCTATAAAATTGTAGATGTATTGAATCTCATTGATAAGACAATTGCTTCCAACCCTATTATAGATTCCATTTATATATTTGATAATAATCACGATTTTGTTCTATATGACACAAAATATAATAAAAGTGATTTTTTTGACCAGGAAATCCTGACACTGGATTTTAATGGGAGGAGTCATGCCTTTTTACATGAAAGATTGAACAATAAGGTTGTAAGCTATGCCAGAAAGTATTATGATTATTCCGATAAAAACAGAATTATCATCATTGTCAATATGAAGTATGATATGCTGTTTGACGGCCTGATGCCCGACAATCCCGAGTATCCCCTGGAAACCGTGATTTACGATGATGAGCTGAACCGGCTTTTTTTAAACGCAAGTACCTTCACGGATATCAATAAATCAACGCTTGAGGATATGCAGGATATAAAAGAAAGAAGCTATTTATATAAGCTGAATCATAACGATTATTATATTTACAAAACACACTCTGATGTCTTGAACTGGAATATTTTGTATTTGCAAACCTACTCAAGTATTGTACAAAGCGCAAAGCTGATGAAGACTTTAACTACCCTGTCAATTTTAATTGTGGTGGTAGTGGGTTTTATTCTTGCTTATATATTTTCGCGTTATTTGTACAAGCCGTTAAGAAAGCTTGTTATGAATGTGGAAAAGTATATGGGCAATAAGTCCGTAAAGGGTGAAAATGAATACAGCATTATTCATGAGTCAGTTGAGAAGCTTTATGAACAGAATACCGATCTGGCTTCAAAATACCAGGTGACCTTTCCTCATTTTCTTCAGTACTCCATATCCAAAATATTATCTGACGAATATCCGGATGCAGGAAAGTTTAAGAATATTCTGGATTTGCTGGGGATAGATTTTTACTTTACAAAGCATATGGTTATATTGATTGATTTGGAGAATGCAGAGTTCCTGGAAGAAATGAACGACTGCTTTGAAGCTTTTCTTAATCAGTATAAGGATGAGACGGTTCATATCATGTCAAATCTCAGCAGTACACGTTCGGTAATAATTTTGAATACCGATTGCGATATCAAGTCAATATATTCCATCATGCAGGCTTTAAAGGAGAAAATAAATGCAGGAGGGACAAAGCTGACCATTTCCATAGGCAGGCCATACACAATGATGGAGAAAATCAACGTATCCTTCCAGGAAGCATTGCAGCAAATGGAAAGAAAGTTTTTCATCGGAAAAAATGAAATCGTCCTTTTCAATGATGTTTATGCCTCCAATGTGAAATATTTCTATGACAAAGGGCTTGAAGAAGAGCTAATAAACAGCATAAAGTCTCAAAATCAGGAGAAAGCTGTTGAGCTTTTGGACAAACTAACTGCAAGTCTTGAGGAAAATGCCTGCACCATAGAATATGTCAAGTATATCTATTTTCAATTTGTTTCAAATATCATTTATATGCTGCTTGACAATGGTATTCAGCCTGAGGAAACAGAGATGACCGGTGTGGAGATATTCAAGAGAATTCAAAACACTCAGACACTAAGTGAATTGAAGGGAATTGTCCATGTAATAATTTCAAAGTCAATTGATCTGCTTAATTCATTGAAGAAGGCGCAATACACCATGATAGTTAATAAGGCGATTGAATACATCAGGAGTAATTACCACAGGGACTTGTCTCTGGATGATATCTCCGGCAAGGTATTTATGAGTCCGAGGTATTTAAATACGATTTTTAAGGATGAGACAGGTATAACCATTTACGACTATATAACAAAGATGCGAATGGAAGCGGCGAAGAAGCTTATCCTGGATCAAAACATAACAATCAAAAAAATATCCGAAACCGTGGGCTATAATAACATTCAGAGTTTTATACGGATGTTCAAGATATTTTACAAACTTACGCCAATTGAATACAGAAGAAAGAACTGCTAACTTTTTATTAGTGATCATCAGTATTTGTGTATTTACCGGCAGTGAAATTCCCTATATGATTAAAGTACGTAGGCGGGAAGCAAGGCGGTGTGGATATTCAAATCGATGATGCCAAATTTTGAAAGGGGAAGGTCATGAATAGAGTCAGCACAATTGGCAGCAGCAAAAAAAGTCAAATTCTCAGGAAAGTGATAAAAAACAGATATTTATATATCATGTTAATACCGGGAGTCCTATTTTTTATAATTTTCCATTATACACCCATGGGAGGACTGATAATGGCCTTCCAGGATTATAACATTTTCAAGGGAATTTTCGCCAGTGAGTGGGTAGGACTGGATAATTTCAAAGAGATATTCGGAATGAAGGATTTTTGGAACGTTCTTAGAAATACATTGATTATTAGTACATATAAAATCGTATTCGTTTTTCCGGTGCCCATTATTCTGGCATTACTTATGAACGAGATGAAAAAAAACTTTTTCGTCAAATTTGTTCAAACTACCCTATACCTTCCACACTTCATTTCGTGGGTGGTAATATCGGGAATCATGCTGGCTGTTCTATCACCGAATTTCGGTATTGCCGGAGATTTCTTCAAGGTGCTGGGAATGAAGCCGGTTTATCTCATGGCCGATCCACGTTATTTCAGGGCCTTGGTGGTTCTTTCCGATATGTGGAAGGAAGTCGGCTGGGGAACTATAATATACATGGCATCATTGACATTAATAGACAGTGCTATGTATGAAGCGGCGATTATGGACGGCGCCAACAGATGGAAGCAAATATGGCATATTACACTGCCTTCCATAGCAAATGTCATTGTCCTGCTGTTGATTTTAAGGATCGGTACCATTATGCAGGCCGGCTTTGACCAGATTTTTGTATTGCGGAACGATATGGTTATAGAAGTGGGAGAAATATTTGATACCTATGTATACCATTATGGAATAGGACAGAATCATTACAGCATAGCAACTGCTGTCGGCCTGTTTAAATCGGTTGTAGCTGCATTTCTTATAATTGCTACCGATCGTATCTCTAAAATTTTCGGTGCGGAAGGATTATTCTGATATGAAAACTGGAAAAGAAAAACAATTATTTCCTTTAGTTAATTATTCGTTTTTTATCATCATATCCGTTATCATGATTTATCCCTTTTGGTATGTATTGATGTTTTCAATAAGCGACCCCAATGTACCTGTCTTTAACAGCTACTATCTGCTGCCTGCCGGAAAACCCTCACTGGCCACTTATGAAGCCTTATTAAGACAGCCGATGCTTTTAAAGTCTTTGGGAAATACGGTTTTTATTACCCTGGTTGGTACTTTTGTCAAGCTTCTGTTTACATCCTTGACTGCTTATCCTCTCTCTAGAAGTAATTTACCTGGGAGAAGCGTCATATTCAGCCTTATTGTTTTCACAATGATTTTTGAAGGAGGTATAATTCCTACATACCTCGTGGTAAAAACCTTTGGCCTCATTAATTCACTTTGGTCTTTGATTCTTCCGGGTGCAGTTGTTGTCTACTATCTTATGATAATGGCAAAATTCTTCAGAGGCATACCCGAAAGTCTTGTAGAATCCGCAAAGATAGATGGCTATAATGATATTCACATATTCTTCAGATTGATAATACCCCTGTCAAAAGCAGTCTATGGGGCAATAGGCCTGTTCTGTGCGGTTCAATTGTGGAACACTTATTTTAATGGAGTATTATTCATCAACGACATTGATAAGCGTGTACTTCAAGTAACGGTAAGAAGCCTGCTTATGGAGGAAGCCATGACCGGAGATGCGGGGATGGGGAAAGTAGTGACAACCCAGCAAAATATGAAGATGGCTACGATTATTTTTACAATGCTGCCCATTCTTGCTGTATATCCGTTCCTGCAGAAATATTTCGTCAAGGGCATCCTGATCGGCTCAGTAAAAGGGTAGGTGAGCGGATTTATTAACGATAATACTTATTATTAAGTACGGGCACAGACTTTTTATTAGCGATTAACATTATTTTTGTATATAAAAATAACTAAAACTCAAGTATGATTAAAGAGTAGATTCCAAGAATCTATCTCTGTGGTACTAAAGAAGCTCCTACAGAAATGGTATTGCTAATGAATTATATGGTAGATGAAAGGAGCCTGCATCCCGGGTGCAGATTCCAGGGAAGCTGCCATATAATGAATTATAAAGAAGCAGCAGGTATGACAGAGCAATTTGTAATGATCCGAATATACTTATTTATCAAAAATCCATTATTATTAAAGGAGTGAATAACTTATGAAACGTTATGCTGTTAAAGCCATTGCAATTCTGGTAATATCTATGTTCACCTTATCATTGCTTGCAGGTTGTAAAAAGGTAAATAGTAATAATGACGGCAGTACACAGGCTGCACAACAATCTTCCGCCAGGGATGCTACTACCGCGAAACCGGCTGTTCAGGAACCACCCACCACATTACGGGTATTTATCCGTGATTCATATGGGATCACTTATGATAACCTAATTACCCATACAATTGAGGAAAAAACAAATACAAAGCTGGACATTATAGCAGGTGCGGCGGCGGATGATCAAAAGCTCGGAATTATTATCGCATCAGGAGAAATACCTGATGTATTCCAGGGTATGAACAGTGCGGACTACACAACATATATCAATAACAATATATTGTTGCCCTTAAACCAATATTTTGACAAAATGCCCGGCCTGAAAACGTCCAGGAGTGAAGAAACCTGGAAGGCAATGACTGAAGATGACGGTAATATTTATGCAATACCAATTGGAGAGACTTCGGGCGAATATATTAACATGTACCGCAAGGACTGGCTTGACAAGCTGGGACTTCAGATACCCAAAACCACCGAAGAATATCTTGCGGTAGCGGATGCTGTTTCAAACAGGGATCCTGACGGTAACGGCGTTAAAGACACTTTTGCTTTCGGTTCTCATAAAGGTATGAATGGACGCCAGTTTGCTCACATATTCGGGGCTTTCGGCGTGCAATACGATAACTGGATGGATGTTGATGGAACTCTTGTTTACAGCAATATTCAGCCCCAAATGAAAGAAGCGCTCAAGTTCGCCAATAAGCTTTATCAAATCGGCGCATTGGATCCCGAGTTCATCACGGATACTTCGGGAAGGGTTAAAGATAAAGTTGTAAAGGGATTGTACGGAGCACAGTGTTATAAAATATACATGTTTGATGAAAAAAATCTGAATAATTACTACGAGCCTTTCAAGCAAAATGTACCCGGCGGAAAGTGGGTAGAGGGACCATTGCTTGCCGGCCCGGATGGGAACAGTATGAAATTCCAGCTGCTTAGTGCGAGAGGTTGGCTTAAAACAGCAATTTACAGTAAATCAAAGGTTCTTGACGCAAGTATGAGGTTTGTGGATTATCTTGCTTCTGAAGAAGGACAAATGCTTGCAAATTATGGAATTGAGGGTACTCACTATACAGTTGAAAACGGAGTAGTAAAATCCAAGGTAGATGATGTTGCAGCGAAGGAAGCAGGTGTAGTGCAGTGGGCGGAGTATGGAGGCAACCTGTTATACAGGCATACTTCCGAAGAGTACCAGAGACTGTCAAAGCTGGTTTATGAAATGAGTTTGCCAAATCGCCCCATTGATGCCATAGAAGGCAGACCGGAGGCAGCAGTAAAATATGAAAAGCAGCTTCTTGAATGGCTGAAGACACAATTTGTTGTTATGATCGTTGGAGAAACTCCAATTGATGGAGGATTTGAGAAGCTGGTAGAGGAATGGAACACCCGTGGAGGCAAGGAAATAACCGAGGCATATAATAAGATGTACAAGGAAAGAAAAGGTTAATAAGGGAACTGGAGAAAAGAAGGGCTGTATGAGCCTGCTGGCATACCTTCAATAGACATTGAAAGTGTGCCGGCGGCTTTTACCCTTATAAAGTGTTGTTAAATGACTTCTTCATATGAATCTATCGTATAGATATAACTAATTCTGGAAAGAACCTCAAATGTCTTGACAAACCAGTCCACTTTATGATTATATTACTTTAAATAGATAATAAAAGCCTTCTGTATAAAGACAATTAAAGTCAGATAAGGGGCTATTATAATGTTTAAAAGCATGATTTCTAAAAAACGCAGTATTTTGACTTCCTGGTTAATATCATATTTTATAGTTCTTCTGATTCCTATAATAATAAATACGGTTGTCTTTTTTAATACTGTAAGAACAGTGGAGAATGAGGTGAGTTTATCAAATATCGCATTACTTAATCAGTTACAAAGAATGATGGATGACCAGATTAATCAAGCAGAAAATTTATGTCTGCAAATAAATTGGAATACAAAAATTAAAGATCTTATTAATGTTGAAGGGAAATTGCTGGATTCCGATAATTATTCCATCGTCAAGATAATTAATGATTTTAAAGCTTTTAAAATGAACAGTTTTTTTGATAGTTTTTATATTTATTTTAAAAACAGCAATACTATTCTAGGAGATACTTTTTCAGGAGATGTTAATCTTACATATGAAATAATACATAAAAATGATAATATAACATATGACCTGTGGAATAAAATGATTAAGGGAAATCATTCACTGGAGCTAATTCCATTATTAAGAAAAGATTTTAATGATAAGCTTGAAAATATTATTATCTTTGCCCAGACTCTGCCAATGGAGAATCCCCGTGAAATTAAAGCCAATATTTTTATTACATTGAATCCAAAACCGATATACGAATTTATAGATAGCATAAATTGGATTGAAAACGGTGAAATAGTAATACTGGACAAGAACAATAATACATTGTTTTCCAGCAGTTCACCTGGCGTAAAGTCATTGCAGGATAATGAACAACCACTTCCCGATGGAATATCATATATACAGTTGAATGGGAGAAAGGTGGCAATATCGTGTGTTACATCCAGTAATACGGGATTGAAGTATGTATCAATACTTCCTGTCAGTATATTTACCGAGAAAGTAGATTATGTGTGGAAGTTAACGTTAATTAGTACACTATTGTGCTTATTATTAGGTGGGATTGTTTCATTACTGTTCTCAAAAAAAGAATATAGTACTATTCGAAGATTAGTTGCTCTTATCGCTGGTAAAGTCGGTATTAATAAAAATGTAAAACAAAATGAATACCAATTTATACAAGATACCATATCCAGCGTTTTTAATGAAAAAGAAATGGCACACAGGAAGTTAAAACAACAGGATATAATTCTCAGACATAATTTTCTTAATAGATTTTTAAAGGGAAGATTGGAAAATTTTAATTTCCCTGATGAGTTACTTTTGTCTATGGATATAGATTTCAAGTCAGATATTTTTTTAGTACTTTTGCTTTGTATTGATGATTATGACACAGCTTTACTTAACAGGGACATGAATTGCAGCAGTGATAATAATGTAAAAACAAAATTAATGCAGTCAATCACTACAGTTGCTGAAGAATTCATTACCAGGAAACATCAGGTTTATATTGTAGAAATAGATGATATGATAACATGTTTGGTTAATTTCAGTGTTTTAGTGGAGGAAAGCTATAAGAAAGATATGCGAAATATTGTAGCTGAAATGAAACAGATACTGCAGGAAAAATTTCGAATTGCCTTAACGGTGTCTGTAAGCAGCGTCTGCAGGGGATTGAATAGTGTTCCGAAAGCCTATCAGGAATCACTTGACGCCATGGAGTACAAAATAGTGTTGGGCAAAGGCGAAATAATAGATTATGATGAAATTAAGGAATTAAAGAGCAACGAATATAATTATTTTTACCCTTTAAACGCTGAAGTGCATCTCATAAACTGTGTTAAAACGGGAGACTTTAAAACAGTTGAAGAGATCATATTTAATATTTTTGATAATAACCTTCTCAGAGATACCAACTCCATCCAGATAGTAAAATGCTTGATGTTTGACTTTATATGTACTATTATCAAGACTATAAATGAATTGGAAAATATTTGCGATAAATCCTTTTTAAATAGTCTTAATCCGGTTGAAAGACTTCTAGGCTGTGAAACCATTAAAGAGATGAAGTTCCAGATTACAGACATTTTAAAGCTGATTTGTAATAGCATTGAGATGAAGAAAAAAAGTCATAACGGTGAATTGAAAAGCAACATTATTAAATATATGGAGGAGTGTTATTCCGATCAGAATTTGAACATCTCTTCCATATCTGAAAGGTTTAATATTAATCCATCATATCTATCAAGATTCTTCAAGGAACAAACAGGCGAATATGTATTAGACTTTTTGAACAGGATTAGATTGGATAATGCAAAGCGCTTAATGAGAGAGCAAAAAATGAGTATTATAGAGACTGCATCTGCAGTCGGTTATAATAATAGTAATACTTTTATAAGGATCTTCAAAAAATATGAAGGTATAACACCAGGAAATTACAGGGCTTAGGAGCGTTAAATATTATCCCGATATCATTTTTTAATGATGAAACATAAAAGTAGTGATGCAATTGTACTGTCTTGAATATGTTTTAATATTTTCGATATATACGTAAAACAATGCCTGACTTATAATTATTTTATAGGGCGCGACCTAGAACATTAAATTCAACATCAACAAAATAATAAAAATGAGGAGGAGTTTTTTGTGAAAAGGTCATCAAGCAGCATTGCAATTTTGTTAGCTTTAATAGTAGCATTTTCACTATTAAGTGGATGCGGAGGTAATAGTAATTCTCAATCTTCGCAACAATCTTCTGTCATTAACTCAGTTGCCTCTACAACGGCTGATCAGTCAACAACGGATCCGGGTGGGAAAATAACAGAGCAGCCTGTTACATTAACAGCATGGGCGTCCTTGCGTCCAGGTCAGTCAAAGAGTGCTACAAAAGCTTCCGATTTACCATATTATAAGGAACTGGAAAAACAAACAGGAGTTACGATTGAGTTTACTCACCCAGCGATGGGACAGGAAAACGATCAGTTTAACCTGTTGATTGCTTCGGGTAGTTATCCCGATTTAATTGAATGGAACTGGACGGGATATACCGGAGGCCCTGATAAGGCTATTGCTGATAATATAATAATACCTTTGAATGACTTGATTGATAAAGCACCAAATCTAAAAAATATCATGACGCAAATGCCAATTGTTGATAAGCTGATGAAGTCTGCTTCGGGTAAATACTATGAAGCTCCTTACATGATCATTGACCCATCCGTGCTGATATACTACGGACCGGTTATCCGTAAGGATTTGCTTGATCAGGTGGGATTGCCTGTTCCTTCAACAATTGATGAGTGGTATACTACTTTAAAAGCTTTTAAAGATAAACTAAGCATAGCTGCTCCTTTGACACTGGCGAATAATGTAACTAATAAAACTAACAATAACTACTTGATATCAAGCTTCGGTACTTATAGGGATTTTTATCAGGTAGACGGTAAAGTCAAGTATGGACCTTTTGAACCTCAATATAAGGATTATCTTGCTACTCTTGCAAAATGGTACCAGGAAGAGCTGCTTGACAGTGATTTTGCAGCTCAGGATTCCAAAACCTATGATGCAAAAATGATAAATGGTAAAGCAGCTATGAGTTTTGCCTATGTCGGTGGCGGAATTGGAAAGTATACAACTGCCGGTTTGGCTGTTAATCCTAAATTTGAGTTGATTGGTATTCCTTATCCCACAATAAACAAAGGAGATACTCCCAAAATGGGGCAGCAGGATTTTCCTGTAACTACTTCTCCTGCTTTTGCAATAACGACAGCCTGCAAGAATAAGGAAATTGCAATGAAATGGATGGATTACTGCTACGATTTCAGTCAAAAAAGCAAGGGGCATATGCTGGCTAATTTCGGAATCGAAGATGTCAGTTATACAATGGTAGACGGATATCCGAAATTTACTGATTTAGTTAATAAGAATCCGAAGGGATTAAGCTTTACAGATGCTTTGAATGCTTACACCACCACAGTAACCTATGGTCCTGCGATATGCGATGGAAGGGAATTTGCTCAATTTTTAAAATTGCCTCAACAGGCAGAAGCAGTTAAGCTCTGGAAGACAGATAATGCTAATGTCCTGCCGCCGGCCTCTCCATCTTCTCAAGCAGACATAGATGATTTTTCAAAAATAATGGATAATGCTTCAACTTATGTTTCCGAGATGCAGATTAAGTTTATTATGGGACAGGAGCCCATCGCCAGCTTCGATAAGTTTATTGATCAACTCAAGAAGATGGATATCGAAAAGGCAATCCAGATAAAACAAGCTGCATATAATGAGTTTCAGAACAGGTAGAAACAAGGTTCCGTAACCCAGGATTATAGCATTGGGGACATATGCACCTCAATGCTATAATCAAACCTTTGCAGACATTCTTTAACAAGGAGGTTCTATGTCTGAATTAGTTTCCGAAAAAAGAGTTTTGATAATTAAAAAACTAAAAACCAATATTATAAGAAAGGATTTTAAAAGAAATAAGCAATTATATCTTATGATACTGCCAGTATTGATTTTCTATATAATATTTCAATACGCGCCGATTTATGGAATTGTGATTGCTTTTCAAGATTATAACCTTGGCAAGGGCGTTTTTCATAGTCCCTGGGTTGGTTTCAGTAACTTCCTTGACTTTTTTCAAGGTGTTTATTTTTCAAGGGTTTTAGTGAATACAGTACTTATCAGTCTTTATTACTATATATTTGTTTTCCCTGCTCCAATAATTCTGGCACTATTATTAAATGAAGTGAGAAACCGGTATTTTAAAAGCTTTGTGCAAACGGTTAGTTACTTGCCGCATTTTGTTTCATTAGTAGTTGTTTGTGGATTGGTAGTGGAATTCACTGGTAAGGGAGGTTTGATTTTAGATATAGCAAAACTATTCGGCGCAAAGGATATGAATCTGCTATTAAGGCCTGAATTGTTCCGGATAATTTACACATCATTGACAGTATGGATTACAATTGGTTGGTCATCAATAATATATCTTGCAGCATTATCGTCAATAGACTCTGCATTATATGAAGCGTCTTATATCGATGGAGCAAACCGCTGGGAGCAAATGTGGCACATTACGTTACCTGGTATTGCCCCGACAATAATCACTCTACTCATATTGGCAATAGGTACATTTATGGATGTCAGCTTTGAGAAAATTCTTTTGCTTTATAATCCCGGTATCTATTCTACGGCGGACGTAATCTCTACATATGTGTATAGAACCGGATTGATCCAGCTTAAGTTTGGCTATAGTGCAGCTGTAGATTTATTCAATTCATTGATTAACTTAATAATGATTATTATTGCTAATTCTATCAGCAGAAAAGTTTGCGAGAATAGTTTGTGGTAATGAAAGGGATCTGGTTCAATGAATATTAAAAAGACATTTGGTGAAAAGATATTTGATACTATAAATGGTTTCTTATTGTTATGCTTAGTATTTGTTACATCATATCCATTTTTATATGTTCTATTTGCATCTGTCAGCAAGCCTTCTTTATTAATGGCACATGAGGGGTTTATGGTATGGCCATTGGGATTTTTTACCGAAAGCTACGCAATGGTATTTAAAAATCCCATAATAGGATTGGGATACCTAAACACACTATTTGTTGTAGTAGCAGGTACATCCTTAAGCTTGCTGCTGACAACATTGGGAGGATATGTATTGTCCAGAAAGATGGTATTGTGGGGTAAGGCAATAGTGCTTTTCATTTTATTCACAATGTTTATCAGAGGAGGAATGATACCGTTTTTTTTGGTGGTAAGGGGAGTTGGTCTCTATGACAGCAGACTTGCCATGATTATTCCCTATGCTATTTCTACGTATAATATGATCATTATGCGGACATATTTTGCAGGTATCCCTGATGCTATCGAAGAATCTGCAAAAGTTGATGGAGCTAAGGATTTTACTGTTCTATTCAAAATAATCGTGCCTATGTCGATGCCAATAATAGCAGTTACGATTCTACTATACGGAGTAAACTATTGGAATTCCTGGTTTAGTGCAGTAATGTTCATAAGGAAGCGTGAACTATTCCCATTGCAGCTTATACTTAGAGAAGTACTGATACAAAATAATTACGACTCAATGACAAGAGGCGTAAGTATGAGTAATACCGAGCAGGTAGGCCTGACTGTAAAATATGCGACTATAATTGTCTCGACTGTTCCTGTTCTTCTTATTTATCCGTTCTTACAGAAATATTTTGTTAAAGGTATAATGATTGGCGCCCTTAAAGGGTAAATTTTAATTAAATCCGGAGGTATATATGAAAACCAATATGTCATGTAAGGAAAGAGTAACTGCAGCAATACATAGTAGGGAAGTTGATTATGTTCCAATGATACAGGATTTCTGGATGCCCTATATAATAGATCGTAAAACCAATACTAAAAGGGCGTGGAATAATGAGCGGGAACGCCTTGCCATATACCGTGACCTTGGTTGGGATACTAAAATTCATGTACGTACTCACGTTACTCCCGGTAAGGATGTTAAAACAGAGACCATTTATGAGAAGGATGAAAATGGTACAATTATCCACCAAACCTGGGACACCCCTGCCGGAAAAATAAGTGAGAGGCTGAGGCTTACAGAGGACTGGCCGGAAGCGTTCAACAGAAAAGAAAACATTGAACTGGGACATGATTTCCGTACACCGCGTTATATCGAAGTACCTTTTAAGAATTCCAATGACCTTGATGCACTGGAGTACCTCTTTCCAGAAAACAATCCTATTGATGAGCAAATGATTTTAGAGCAATACCGTGAAAAGAAAGCTCTTTCAGAGGAATTCGGAGTTCCCCTGATAGTATATATGGACGGTGGTATGGACTGGTTCATGTGGCTGCACACTGCTGAGGAAGCGGTACTCCTTTTGATGGACCGGCCGGAAGACGCAAAAAGGATGCTGTCGGTTATTAGCAAGGCCAAGAAACAGAGGCTGCAAATGCTACTGGAGCTTGGGGTTGATGCTGTTATCAGGCGTGGATGGTATGAATCGGCTGACTTCTGGAGTCCTGAGATTTTCAAGGAATATGCCATGCCGGAGCTATCAAAGGATATTGCTATGACCCATAGTGCAAATGCCGGATTTATTTACCTTATGATGACAGGCATCATGCCTTTGCTTTCCGATCTTGCCTCTTTGGATTTTGATTGTTTGTGCGGTGCAGAGCCTGTTTTAACTGGACAGGATCAACGTGTTCTCCGAAAAAGCCTGCCAGGTAAGGCAATTTTTGGCGGGATCAGCGGACCGGAGCATCTTTCGAAAGGAACACCGGAAAACACTGTGCGGGGAGTCGAGGAGGCCTTTGAAGTTATGGGAAAAACCGGGTTCATCCTGGGCCCGGGTGTAGGTTTTCGTCATGATTGGTCCTGGGATAACATGGAGGCGCTCGACAGGACCTGGAAGAGCCTGAGATAATACAGCATAGGATGCAGTGTGCATGACCTCTTTTTTATGTTTCCTTCCGGCCGGATCCCGGATGGGGTAGTATCACATGCATGGAGACAGATGTGGTAAAACCTTCGAATAAAAGATTCATTGAATCAATACCATAAGATTACCTTCCTTTCTATGTGTTTACTATTTCATATTGTTTTCTTGTAGTCTGTCGGAATAATTCCGTTCACCTTCTTAAAGGTTTTATAAAAGTAGGAGTCATCTGAAAAAACTGTCAGTGGTGAGAAACAATCTCCCACTGACGTTGTTCAAACACCACGTAAAAGAAGGGTGTGCAGGCATAGCCAGGATGCATGGACGAGCAGATGGCTCCGCCATCGACCAGCCCTGCGTGAGCCAATGACGGATTCATTCCGGCTTTGGTTTAATTTGAATTAAGGACTTGATTGAAAAATTGCCGGCTTCTTTAAAATACCTTGTACTTCCATAACATGAATTTGACTCCTGTTTACCTTCTTCTGTCATTCCGTTGATTATGCAAAACCATTGTGATACCATTTTATTGTTACATACCCCAAACGGCTTTATTCCGTATGTAAAGGAGAATAAGGATGGGAAGTATTGCTGCAATCAACAAGGCATTGGAAAAGGGTAAAGGCGTATTAAGGCTTGTACCGGCGTGGGTACCAAGGTCTTTTTGCAGGCCGGGAAAGAGAATCAAGCTTCATAATGACGATTATTATATACTGGGTCTGGAAAGAGGCGGAATTGATGAAAGATGGTTTGCTTCTACAACAAAGGCTGAAAACGGACCATTAGCGCCTGATGAGGAGGGCTTGAGCCATATTGCGGCCGACGAGGCCGGAAATGAGCGGATTACATTGCTGGAAGCAATAGAGCTTTTAAAGGATGAAATAATCGGCAGAGAGCTGTGAGAACGACTGGGGCGTTTTATTATGCACCCGAAGATGTGGACCGGATACTGGAGGATTATGAAGCGGGACTTAAGGCAGAATGCCTTGTGAGCCATGTATTTCCTTTAAGCCGGGCGGAAGAGGCCTTTGAATTGTTTATGACCGGATGGACAGGCAAGGTAATTATTCATCCCTGGGAATATACATATTCTACAAGATGGGAGTAACTTGAAAGAGTTAAATGTCATCCTGAGCGTAGCGAAGGATCTTATATAGGATTCTTCACTGCGTTCAGAATGACATAGATTTTCATAACTTTTTATGCCTTGAGCACAGCGAAAGGAATGTATGTTAAAATGAAAATGAAGAAATTTACGGTAGCCCAGGCAGGATGCAGTGACCGCGGAAAGGTTCACATTAAAGGGTTTGTCAATAATCAGGACAGGTTTGAATATGCAGGGCTTTGTGACATGAATGAAACCAGGGTCAAGGTGGCGGCGGAATATTTCAAAATCAGTGCGCCATTGTACACTGAAAGGTTTGACATCCCGGCATTGAGGCCTTGAGGAAATATATTCTTACAGATCGTATGCAGCCCTTCGACATGGTCGAGGTGAAAATGGCTGATAAAGAGTAGGTCGGCTTATTGTCATCCATATACCGGGATAACTTGGCGATACCGTTTCCCGCATCAAGCACAATATTGTAATCCCTGGTTTTTACAAGAGTTGAAACCGTATTTCCGGTTAATGTATCGTACCATCCGTTTGTTCCTAG
>Ga0366774_1032_pt1 | contig 25426 bp, 19 predicted proteins | sample BONcelHN113001D9_FD_207068 | JGI IMG/M metagenome (GOLD analysis project Ga0366774, IMG submission 207068) | Enriched cells from coal bed in the Powder River Basin, Montana, United States - BONCAT cells N11 rep2 HSBNCT.N11.300.1.D9 ...
ATTTCTCCGGCATTTTGGGCGTTCTCGACGGCAAGCTGATCTTAGGGGAGAATCTGGCACAAAAGATTACCGGAAAGGTGCGTATTGCCGGAGCTCGTATCCATACGCTGGAAAAGGTATTTAAGCCGGGAGATGTTGTACTGGTTGGAGACCGCAATAAGGCTCAGCAAGTATCAATAAACTGCAAGATAGCCTGCCTGGTGCTGACCGGCAATGCCGAACCGGAAGAGGCTGTGATCGAGGCAGCTCGCGCTCAAGGTACCCTTATTATTCAGACTCCCTATGATACATATACCTGCGCCCGCCTGGTCAATCAAAGCATCCCGATACGCATGGTTATGCAAAGCCATGTTATTACCTTTAAACCATCTGAGTTGATCAGCGACAGTAAAACTACTATTGTCAAAACCAATCACCGCAATTACCCTGTTGTGGAGAATGGCAAGTTACTGGGACTTATTAACCGGGATCAACTTATTGTGCCGGAGAAAGAAAAAATAATCCTTGTTGATCACAATGAGCGCACTCAGGCGGTAGAAGGTATTGAAGAGGCCCGTATTATCGAGATTATTGATCATCATCGTTTAGGCGGCCTGCAGACCGGCGAACCGATCTTCATCCGTCATGAGCCGGTTGGCTGTACGGCTACTATTGTTGCTAATATGCATTGGCATCGCAATATCACCATTCCCAAACCCATCGCAGGCTTACTCTTGTCAGCCATTATTTCCGATACGGTTTTGTTTAAATCTCCTACTTGTACGCCCGAAGACAAAGAAGTAGCCAAAAAACTGGCTGCTATAGCCGGGCTGGACATTGAACAGTATGGTATGGCTGTATTAAAAGCAGGCTCCAATATTACTAACATGTCGGCCGCTGAAGTTGTCCATACTGATTTAAAGGAATTTCAAACAGGCGAATACAGTCTGGCAATTGCGCAAATATCAGTTATGGATCCACGTGAATTGCTAACAAAACAGGCCGATATTTTGTCTTACCTTTCAACAATGCGCACAAAAGAAAACTATGATATGGCCATGCTTATGGTGACAGACATTATGAAGGAAGCCACGCATATCCTGTATGCCGGACAGCCGGTTAAACTGCTGGGCGAGGCTTTTGGCGACAGTGGCGAAGATGGCTTATTGTATTTGCCGGGGGTTATGTCCCGCAAAAAACAGGTCGTGCCTCCGCTGGTTGAAGCAGCCCGTAATTTATAAGCAAAAAAGTGGTTGAGAGTGTACAGCTCTTGACCACTTTTTGTTTGTGAGTATCAGAGTCCTAATGGTTTAATGCGAGCGGCATGTCCCGATAAGCTCCGGCTTGGCTAAAAATTTGTTATAATAGAAATACGTAAGCAATCATCAGTGGGAAATGAAGAAAGGTGGCCGGGACTGATATGCAGGAATACGTGATTCAAATTGACTTTGTTGATTGCCCTGGTTTGGGCTATGCGATATTTAAGTGTACGGAAGAAAATAATATTGACAAGATAGCGATGGAAGTACTTCCTAAGGCAAGCATGATGATCAAGTTCCGCTGTCCTTCAGCAAGTCAGGCCCATAAGCTGGTAAGTGACTTACATACCATAGCAGGTGTCAGAGCCATTACCTTTTGTAATCAAATGCCATATGAAGAACGGGAGTGTGAATTACGAACAATTCTTAACTCCGTAAATGAAGGGATTATTGCGGTAGATAAAATGGGGATCATTACCCATATCAACGCAGTAGCCTGCGAAACTTTGTATTGCACTGCTCAGGAGGTAATAGGCCTGGCAGCTGAAGAACTGCTGCTAGCCAATTCTCCTCTCGTTGAAACATTACGAACCGGCCAAGCCTATAAATTGCAGGAACGAAGAATCGATAAACAGGGACAAAACATACGGTTTTTGATGAGCAGTGTACCCGTTAGAAATGGTGTGGGACAAGTTATTGGTGCGGTAGCCACAATTAAAGACTTTCATCAGGTTGAAACGATGATGGTTCAGGTCGATAAAATGCGGCGCTTACCGTCTTTTGCCCAAATCGTTCATCAAAGTCCTAAGATGGGCCAAACGATAGCAGCAGCACGAGCTGTGGCCAAAAGCAGTTCTACCATTCTTCTTCGCGGGGAAAGCGGCACCGGCAAAGAATTATTTGCAACTGCTATTCATACAGAAGGACCCCGGTACAGTGGGCCCTTTATTGCAATCAATTGTACCGCACTGCCCGATACCCTTTTGGAAAGTGAATTATTTGGCTATGAAGAAGCTTCTTTTACCGGGGCTGCTAAGGGCGGGAAAAAAGGCCTTTTTGAACAGGCTAACGGCGGTACATTGTTTTTAGATGAAATAGGAGACATATCATTGCCGCTGCAGGTGAAATTGTTACGGACCTTGCAGGAGGGGACAATTCGCAGAATAGGCGGTACTAGCGAAGTACGGGTAGATGTTCGTATTATTGCAGCTACTCACTGTAATCTGGAGGAAATGCTGCAGAAAGGGACCTTCCGCAAGGATTTATATTACCGGTTGAATGTGATTCCCTTGACCATTGCTCCCTTACGGGAACGAAAAGAAGATATTCCGGTGCTGGCTCAGCACTTAATCCGGAAAATTTGTGCTAAGCTTAGCAAGCAGGAAGTGCGGCTGACACCGGAAAGCGTTGCTCTGCTGATGGCACAGAATTGGCCGGGAAATGTGCGGCAGTTGGAAAATACTCTGGAACGTTTAATCAATCTGATTGATACAACAGAAATTACCGGGCAGCATCTTTTAACTTGGACGGATATGGAAATTGGGAAGAGCCATTGCAAGGCTATTATCGAAACAAAAAATACCCTGCAAATCCCGTTGCCTGAGAATAACCAGTGGCCGCCATTAAAAGAACTGATTGGTGAAATTGAAAAAGCCATTATTATGAAGGTCTTGGACAAATACCCATCCTCTCGCTTAGCCGGTCAAGTACTGGGAGTCTCTAATACTACTATTTTAAATAAAATGAAGATACAGCGTATATCACAAGATGAAAAGAATTCTTGACAGTGAGAAGAATTCTTGACAAGATAAGTTGTCAGATCATCAAATAGACGGCTTGCGGCAAGGGTTTCAGCGGTGGCATGGTTTTTGCTTACTAGGTAAGTATCATAAACTCATAGGAGGAATTAACATGCCTAGAGAAGCTGAACCATATCGCATAAAAATGGTGGAACCTTTACGGAAAATTTCCAGAGAAGAAAGAGGCAAAGCCTTGCAGGAAGCTGGCTACAATCCCTTCTTATTGAAGGCGGAAGATGTATATATTGATCTTTTAACCGACAGTGGTACAGGCGCAATGAGTGACCGTCAGTGGTCGGCCATGATGGTGGGAGACGAAGCATATGCCGGAGGCAGATCTTTTTATAAAGTAAAAGCTGCTATTAAAGATATTTTTAATTACAATGAGATTATTCCTACTCACCAGGGACGTGGAGCAGAGCAAGTGCTTTTTCCGCATTTGATTAAGCGCAAAGGACAGTATGTTTTAGGGAACATGCATTTTGATACTACCATGGCCTGGATTGAATTGAATAAAGCTGTGCCGGTTAATCTTGTTATTGAAGAAGCTTTTGATACCGGCAAGGCCCATCCTTTTAAAGGTAATTTTGATTTGGAACGGTTAGAAAACTTCATTGTTGAAAAAGGGGCAGATAATATTGCCTTTATCATCATTACCGTTACTTGTAATTCTGCCGGCGGCCAGCCTGTATCGATGGAGAATGTTCGCGGAGTAAAGCGAATTGCTGATAAATATGGATTGAAAATTAATTTCGACTCAGCCCGGTTTGCGGAAAATGCTTATTTTATTAAACAGCGTGAGAAGGGCTATGCTGATAAAAGCATTAAGGAAATCGTTCAGGAAATGTACGCCATGGGTGATTATCTGACGATGAGTGCTAAAAAAGATGCCATCGTAAATATGGGAGGGATGATTGCCTTTAAGGATGATCCCGGACTTTATGCTGAGGCTTGTGCCTCCTGCGTACCTATGGAGGGTTTTGTTACCTATGGCGGTTTATCGGGCCGTGATTTAGAGTGTTTGGCTGTCGGACTGTACGAAGGAATAGAAGTGGATTATTTGGAAAGCCGGATTGGTCAAGTAGAGTATTTAGGTGAAGAATTGCGTAAGGCCGGTATTGCTATTCAGTGGCCTGTCGGCGGTCATGCGGTATTTGTTGATGCCGGGAAGTTTTTGCCTCATATTCCGGCAGAACAATTTCCTGCACAAGCGCTGTGCAATGAGCTTTATTTAGAGGCAGGCGTCCGTCCTGTCGAAATTGGTTCCCTACTCTTGGGGCGTGATCCCGAAACGGGTGTGCAGAAGAAGGCCGGCGTGGAATTTATGCGCTTGACCATTCCCCGCAGGGTGTATACCGACCGGCATATGGATGTTGTGGTTGACGCGCTAATTAAGATAAAGGAGCGCCGCGAGCAAATAAAGGGCTTAGAATTTGTTTATGAACCAAAAGTGCTGCGGCACTTCCTCTGCCGTTTGAAGCCTGTTGAATAAATAAAGATAGGATAAGAAGCGTGCAACTCATCTTAGTTGCACGCTTCTTTCATCTTAATATCCAGGGATATATCGGCCTTTTCGCACATATATTGTGACGAACCCGTTATCATGCAGCGGAGGTGATTAAAAATTCGTGCAGTTACCATAAGAAAACCAACAACATATTTTGCTATTGCATCGCTGCTTATTCTTAGTTTATTTATTGGTATTGCCGGCTTTGAGTACTGGGATGATTTGGAACTGGCAGCTCTTCCTAATCAACCGACTACTGCCCCTACGGGTAGTATTTCAATTGTCATCAAGATTGCAGACCGCAGCCTGGAACTATACAGTGACGGCAAGGTATACAAAAAGTATCGTGTAGCAGTTGGCAAAAGTGATACCCCTACGCCTATTGGTGATTGGACAGTAATCTGGAAATCTTATCGGGCAGGTGATATCTTTGGTACACGCTTTTTAGGATTGGATGTACCTTGGGGTGGGTATGGCATTCACGGTACTAACCGGCCATGGAGTATCGGACATTTTATCAGTCAGGGCTGTATTCGCTTACGCAATAAGGACATTGAAGAACTTTACGAGTGGGTACCGGTGGGGACACCGGTGCGTATTGAAGGGCAAATGATTCGCATTCAGCGAGTACTCAAATATGAATCTACCGGAGCTGATGTGGTGCAATTACAAAGGAAACTGAGAACATTAGGCTATTTGGAAAGTAAGGCTGACGGTTTTTTTAATAGAGATACCGAGATAGCCGTTAAGCGGTTTCAACATGATAAAGGCATGAAACCAACGGGTTATGCTGACCGGAAAACACTGGATCTTTTAGGCATGTAGACAAAGCTTTTTTAAAATTTGCAGTAAAAAGAGGCATTTTAATTGCCATTTCTAGGAATGCTATTACTAAGCACACGACTAGGGAGGTACAGCAATGCAAAACTCTACTACAGCAAATCAGTCTACTGCCAATCAAGGTATTCAAAATCAGGCAACATCCGGCCAGAGCGTGCAAGCTCAGGCTCCAACCAGCCAAATGCCAGGTTTCCAACAGGTACAGCAGCAAGTGGCCACTCTCCGCCAGACACTGCAGGACTTGATGATGAATGAGCAATATGTGGATGGCGAGATCATGACAGCCAGCGCTGCACTGGATATCCAATTGGAAGACTATTACCGGACGCTTAGTGATAAAAAGCAGCCTAGTATGAAGTCTTTTTAAACATGCCCATAAAAAGAAAGGACCAAATTCTTTGCTGAATTTGGCCCTTTCTTTTTATTCAAGTTATTACGTATTACTAATAGACAGGAAATTCAAAACTTCATCTAAATCAGGCAGCTGTTCAAGCGGGTAGACTTTCACCCAAATAACCTTACCGGATTCATTAATTAGTATGTTTGCCCGCTCTGAAAATCCTTCTTTTTCGCGGAAAATACCGTAGCTTTTGGCTATTTGGCCGTGAGGCCAAAAGTCAGAAGGCAGATGGACATTGGTAAGCTGAATAGCCATTCGCCAGGCTTTTTTGCAGGGCTGGGCATCAACACTGAAGCCTAAGGGAATTGTGTTGAGTTTTTCAAAGGCCTGCCAATTGTTTTCCAAGGATCTCATCTGATCAGTACAAACCGGTGTCCAGGCAAGCGGATGCCAGGAAAGCAGTAACTTTTTTCCTGCATAGCTGGATAATTGCCTGGTTTGCTCCCGGTCATCGCGAATAGTGAAATCCGGTGCAGTATCACCTGCTGCAATAAGCTTCATATTGTAATGCTCCTTCCCTAAAGATATATATATAATACCCGCTTCTAATAGCTTTGTATGCGCAATGAAAAAACCGTTACCGGTTAAGGTAACGGTTTTTTTGCACTATACCAAAAGGGAGGTAGGCAAGTAGTAGTTTTTAGCAGCTAGGAGAACAGTCGTCTTGGCAGAAGAACAGTAAAAGGATAATAATAATAATGATGATGATGAAACTGCCGTTGTGCCCATTACCGCAACCGAAACCCATAAGTATTCCCTCCTCATTGAAGTTTGATGTTGGTTGGTTTTGTGTATGGTATGCATAGAGAGGGCAGATTGACATTGATTTAGTGAAAAATATTATATTAAAATGCTGTAAAATATTGCTAGATTTATGAGATAATAATAGCGAAAAACAGCAATTGAAAATGGGGAATTATATGGAGATAAAAGAGATAGATGCTGAGCAAACGTGGCAGTTAAGACAGCAAGTGATGTGGCCTGGCAAGGATATATCACAAGTAATATTGACTGATGACGCCAGCGGTACTCACTATGGTTTATTCAATGAAGAAAGACTGGTTTCGGTTATTTCTGTCTTTGTGTCTGGCGAACAGCTCCAATTTAGGAAGTTTGCCACAGTGGCAGAACTGCAGGGAAATGGCTTTGGGACACGTTTGCTGGAGTTTGTTTTAACAAAAGCAAGACAAGACGGACTTAATGCAATTTGGTGCAATGCCCGGACAAGCAAGGTGAGCTTTTATAAAAAATTTGGTTTGGAGGAAACCGGCGAGCCCTTTACTAAGGACTGTGTAGAGTACATAAAAATGAGTAATAATCAGGCTGCAGCTTATGTAAGGAGGGACTTATGCGACAAAAGCTAAATGTTATCACCCTTGGTGTGCGCAATCTGGAAGTTTCACTGCAATTTTACCGGGATGGACTGGGATGGAAGACGGCAGGGGACAGTAACGGTAATATTGCTTTCTTTGATATGGGAGGGGTTATTTTAGCGCTGTATCCAAGAAATCTGTTGGCAGAAGACGCTGGTCTGCCTGAGCAGGGCAGTGGTTTTTCGGGAGTAACACTGGCTCACAATGCCAAGAGTGAAGAGGACGTAAACCTGGTGTTCGCTCAAGTGGAAAAATTGGGTGCCCGAATTGTAAAGCACCCGGCCAAAGTCTTTTGGGGTGGCTATAGCGGCTATTTTGCCGACCCTGACAATCATCTTTGGGAAGTAGCTTATAATCCGTACTGGAGTTTTGATGAGCACGATCATGTAGTGATTTGAGCAGTGTTAATCTCCAAGCGTACAGAAAGGGACTGTCTCCAGGCTGAGACAGTCCCTTTTCTAACTATGATAGAAAGTATAGCTTTTAAGGACTCCGATCGAATGTCCTTTTTCTTTTGTCAGTGATAAGATTAATCTATGGAAAACAACATCTTGCGGTAGATATTCATTGATGAGCATCAACATTGAAATGTCTTTATTCTGTATCAGAAAGCGTAAACTTGCAAAGTCTGGGAAATTAGGTAGCAGCAAGGGATGACGGTTCTGTTCTTTTGTCTTGATACAAAAGAACCAAAAAATCAAGACCTGTACGGAAATGGCCTTGGAAGCAGACCTCCCTTGCTAAAATTCCGAAAACTCGCTGTGCTCAGACAGTCGGAATTTCTTTACGCAAGGAAGGTCTGCTTCCACCCTTCGGGACGGCAATTTCCGTAATGGTCGAAGGGACGAAAACAAGGAACGTAAGGAACCGTCTTTCTCGTTCCCCCGTTTCTCCCGGCCATTTCTGAAAAAAGGCGCTCCAAGCCTTTTTAGGGGACAATGGGGACGTTCCTTTTTTGTCAGCTTTTCATCGCTATCCCTGGCTCATCCTATTTAAAGGATAGACGTCTACTCCTCTTTTTAGACACTGTAGATCCTATAACAAGTATATCGTCACTTTCACAGGTAAGACGTTATAATTAATCCACTCACCCTTTGGTGAAATATTTTTGTGACAAAAAAGGAACGTCCCCCTTCGTTCTTATCGGCCCCATCTGGAAAAAGACGGTACCAGGATTTTACTTCATTCCTATTTTGCCTACACGCTAAAGGGACTGTCTCCAGGCTGAGACAGTCCCTTTGTTTACACAATTACCGTGAGTGAAGAGTTTTTTCCAGGAAATCGACGATAGCCTTGGCGGACGGCGGACAGCCAGGCACATGGGCAGTGCACTGACGAGTACAGTGACCGATACCCAGGCCATCAAGTGACTGCCCTTTGAAACCTTGGCCGATATAGACCGGCTTGTTCAGTAAGGGAAGTGCTCCGGTATCGTCCAGCCTTTGCAGGGCGTGGATTAAGCTGCCGTAACAGGCTGAACAGGCTTCTTTGGCAATGACCTTTCGGGATCGCTGCTTTGCCTTACGGGAGGGTTTAAATTCATGTCCGTTTTTTAGTTCCCGGTCATACTCGTATAACTTAGCTGCAGCAAGATTGGCAGAGCCAACTCCAGCTCTCTCGGCAATGCCGATATATTCAATTTCTGTTGGTGCATAACCAAGCAAAGACGCTGCATAAGTGTCAATCAGCACAGGATCTTTGCCAAGGATGATTCGATCCATCTGTACGGGATTACCTCCTTCTTCGAAGGTAAGATCACCGGCTAACGCATCAACAATCGTAAGTCCCGGTAGAATTGCTTTTCCTAACAAACCAATTGGTTTCATTAGCCCCAGACTGTGAAACCGCCGTTTCTCACTGTCCGGAATACAGCCTTTCAAGTTTTTTAAGGCACAGGTGAGCAGCGTCTGACAGTGAGCTTTTAATACAGGGATATTGATGAGCAGGTCAACTTCCAGCGGCTTTTTGCAAACTTTAATAGCAAGGCCATCAACTTCTCTGATAACAAAATCATCTTCTTTTAAATCATGAAGAGGAACGCCGTATTGCTCAGAAATGGCTTGGTAACCACATACCGAAAAGGCTCTTTTGGTGCTGTCACCTACCCAGGATCCCTCCATGATACTGATTTTTTTTATGCCCTTAGCTTGAAGATACTGGATTACACCTTCTACAATAGCCGGTGTGGTAGTAGCACCTTCACTGGCTTTTTTGGCGACAACCAGGTTGGGCTTAATCCCAATATGCATACCCGGATTAAGCTCCTTTGCTATTTGGGTTTTCTCAAGAAGTTCGTAAACCATTTTACGGGCATCGGTGCCATAAATAACGTGAAGCTCATTTTTAACGGGCATTTGTTTTGCCTTGATAGACCAATCCGCGGGCAGCGTCAACGGTAATAAGCATGCCGTCCTTCAGACCGTCTACAGCACCGGTAGCATTTACGATAACAGGTATATTGTAATTGATGCCGATAATAGCCGCATTGGAAGATAGTCCGCCTTCTTCGGCAATAATCGCGGCAGCCTTTGCTGCATGGGCAGCAACCGTCTCATCGACCCCTGCCACAACCAGAATATCACCGCTCTGATATTTTTGCAGATCTTCTGCAGATTTTACAATGCAAACATGGCCTAAAGCCGTTTGTCCTCCAATGCCTTGACCGCGCAGTAACACATCGGCAACAATATGTACCCGGATCATATTTGTCGTACCTTGTGTACCTGCGGGAACACCGGATGTAACGACGACCAGGTCACCGTTGGTGACTAACCCGGCAGCTAGAGCAGCGCGGATGCTGCCGTCCACCATCTGATCGGAATTTTGGGCTGCACTGTCCAGTACGGGATAAACACCCCAGAGCAGTTGAGACTGCCGGGCCGTTCTTTCATGAGGAGTTACCGCAATAATGGGAGGATGGGGACGGTATTTGGAAACCATTCGGGCTGTGTATCCCGAATTGGTAGTGGTTATGATGGCGGCAGCGCCTAATTCATGAGCGATTTGGGCGCTGGCGTGACTGATAGCTGCAGTAGTGGTACAACAGTGGTCAACGCCGTTGCGCTGCAGCAGCTCAGCATAGGCTAGATCCTGTTCAGTTCGAAGTGCAATTCTAGCCATTGTGTGAACTGCTTCTACAGGATAAAGTCCTGATGCTGTTTCACCGCTAAGCATAATTGCGTCGGTACCATCCATAATGGCATTGGCAATATCACTTGCTTCGGCACGGGTCGGACGGGGGTTGGTTAACATTGATTCCAGCATTTGAGTGGCCGTAATGACGGGCTTGCCAATTTGGTTGCATTTCTTTATCAGCATTTTTTGAACAAGCGGGACATCTTCAGGTGGTATTTCGACACCAAGATCACCGCGAGCCACCATAACTCCATCGGCAACTTTAAGAATATCATCAATATTCTCTACGCCCGGTGTATTTTCAATCTTAGCAATGATCCCCATTTGTGCCTGGGAGTCTTCTAATATTTTACGAATAGCAACAATGTTAGCTGCCTGCTGGATGAAGGAGGCGGCAATTAGATCCATATTCTGTTCAACACCGAATAAAATATCGGACACATCCTGCTCGGAAACGGCAGGAAGATTGATGCATACTCCTGGAACGGCTACCCGTTTGTTGTTGCTGATTTCACCGCTGTTTAAAACAGTAGTGATAACATCTTCGCCTTCGGCGCTTTCGGCAAGTAATTCAATAAGTCCGTCAGCAAGCAGAATTTTGGTACCTGGCTTAACTTCCGTGGCCAGGTTTTTATAGTTTACTGATACAATTTTTCTAGTGCCCGGAATTTCCCGGCCTGTCAGTGTGAAGCTTTGACCTGCCGACAAATACACTTTTCCTTCCGTAAATTTGCCAATACGCATTTCCGGACCCTTCGTATCCAGCATAAGGGCGATGTGTTTTCCCAGTTTTTGTGCGGCTGTACGGACTTGGGTAATCCGTTTGGCGTGATCTGCATGAGTCCCATGAGAAAAATTAAATCTGGCGATATTCATTCCGGCAGTAATCATTGCTTCCAGAATGCCTGGTGCATCGGTGCTTGGGCCGACAGTGCAGATGATTTTTGTTCTTTTTTTCATCGTTAGGTCCTCCTTACTAAGCTTATTTTAACTGAGTTTGTATCGTCATGCCGATGCGCAGGATGCGGCATAAGCGTGCGGCCGCCTGCTCAACAAGTTCACCGGCCGATTGAATGCATTCCTCAAGGGGCATAGGCAGGGGAACGATACTCATTAAACCGTCAATGCCCTGTTCAAGGACATCTTCATGGTCTTTTCCCAAGCCACCGGAAAGGCAGACAGTGGGTACATTATACTGTTTGGCAATTTTAGCAACTCCCACAGGTGCTTTTCCATAAGCAGTCTGAAAATCCGTGCGACCTTCACCGGTAATGACTAAATCAGCATTTTTTACGATATCCACAAAACCGGTAGCTTCCAAAACAATTTCAACGCCCGGTTTAAGCTTAGCATCAGTGAAAAACAGCAGTCCCGCTCCTAAGCCGCCGGCAGCACCTGCTCCCGGGCAGGCAGACACACTTTTACCTGTAGCCTCTTGGGCTATATGTGCAAATTTTTCGAGGGCTTTATCCAGTTGGCCGATCATTTCGGGAGTGGCTCCTTTTTGGGGGCCGTAAACAGCAGAGGCACCTTTGGGGCCGCATAACGGGTTATCTACATCGCAGGCAACCAGTATGACCGTTTCAGCTAAGCGCGGGTCCAGGCCGGAAAGATCAATGCTTGCAAGATTAGCAAGAGCAGCTCCGCCCTGTGGCAGCGGTTGGCCGGCTGCATCGAGAAATTTGGCGCCTAAAGCCTGTGCCAGGCCAACTCCGCCATCATTAGTAGCACTGCCGCCAATACCGATAATGATTTTTTTGAGACCCCTGTCAAGAGCAGCTTTGATTAATTGACCTGTACCATAAGTAGTAGTGATACGCGGATCCCGTTTGTCCTCCGCCACAAGAGTAAGGCCTGATGCAGCAGCCATTTCGATCACTGCCGTCTCGCTGTCACCTACTATTCCCCAAAAGGAGTTAACCTGATCACCTAATGGACCGATTACTGTTTCCCGGATAATTTGGCCGCCGGTAGCTGCTGTCAGAGCTTCAACCGTCCCTTCCCCGCCGTCGGCTATTGGTATTTTATGCACCTCAGCCGCCGGGAAAACAGAGAGGATACCTTTTTCCATTGCTGCGGTTACCGACACTGCTGATAGGCTGCCTTTATAAGAATCAGGTGCAATCACGATACGCATAGTTATTACGTCCCCCTTACATTATTCTTATTTGCTTAGCTTTATTGTACCTAGGAATAAATAAAGTTTCAATTATCAGAAAGCACTAATGATTTTGGTAGAAGAGTAAATAATATTGGGTATTTTATACAATGAATAAGAACTTGTGAGAACATTTATAGATGATTTATTGTATAATATATCTAAAAATAGGTGTGGAGGTATTACATGCTTATTACCGGCGAGCTGGCGCAGCAAATTGTTGACCATATCATGCCTATCGTGCAGCAAAATGTCAACATTATGAATAGTGCAGGTATGATAGTAGGATCTGGACAAAAAAACAGGGTTAATACCTATCACCAGGGAGCAAAAGAGGTTATTGCCAAAGGGCAGGTTGTAGAAATATCTCCTCATGAACTGGAACAGTTTCCCGGTTCGCTGCCAGGGTTAAACTGGCCTATTATATTGGACAACCAAATTGTTGGGGTAGTTGGTGTCTCAGGAAATCCGGAAATGGTACGGAATACGGCAAAACTGGTGAAAATGGTAACGGAATTAATCTTGGAACGGGAGAGTTTGATTGAGGAATTCCGTTCCAGTTTGCAGTTGAAAGAACACTTCATTCAGTTAATACTGTCCAACCGGTGGCCAGAAAACATAACCCCAATAAAGAATACCGCTCACTTGCTGCGCTTTACCCTTGAACTTCCCCGCATAGCAGCAGTTGTAAATATTCGTCCCATAGTAGACGAGGCTCTTAGCCAATATGGTACACATGATCTGGTAATGTCGAGAACGAGGGAAATTTTGACCCAGAGGCTGGAAGCGTCTGAACTGATTAACGATAGAGATATGTTTGTTTTTGCTGAAGATGAATTAATTGTCTTAAAGCATTTTCCCGAAAATACTGGGGTTGAAGCTTTGCAGCAGTGGGGGGAACGACTGATCCGTATAGTAAATGAGGATTACCGGCAGGTGCCAATTTGTCTGGGCTTAGGCAGCTTAACATACTTGCCCGAGCAGCTCTATTATTCTTATCACGAAGCGGTATTTGCTTACAAAAGTGGTTCATTCCATACAACCGTGGCGTCGATTTATGATTTTAACATATTAGTTTCCTATTTGTTGGCAGAAGGGAAAGATGCCGCTTTTTGCCTGGCTTTTCAAAACTTACAGGAAACAATTGAAATGAAACTGGGGCTAAAATATGACATGCGAAATACGATAACTACATTACTGGAATACAATTTGAATGTCTCCGTCACAGCTAAAGCCTTATTCATTCATCGCAATACCTTAGTTTTTCGACTGGAAAAATTGCAGCAGCTCACTGGCTTATGTCCTGCTCAATTCTTAAATCATGCCGTATTGTGCAAATTACTGTTTCTCAAATCCAAGAGCCACAGAGCATTCGTAAATGAAAAGTAGCCGATTAGCCTGTGTGAGCAGGTTAATTTTTTTGTAAGGACAAACAGGAAATAGCAGCTTTTTGGGGAAAATATATTAATTCACCAAGTTTCTTTATTCATGCTGATAAACTTATTTATATTCCGGAGGATTGTATGCAAAATATTTACGAACGCCTTAATCCCGCGCAATTGGAAGCGGCTACTCATATTGACGGACCGCTGTTAATTATGGCCGGTGCCGGTTCCGGTAAGACACGGGTGCTGACTTGCCGTATCGCTCATTTACTGGCCAAGGGAGTAGCTCCTTATAATATCCTGGCCATTACCTTTACGAATAAGGCTGCAGCTGAAATGCGTGAACGGGTTGATTCACTGGTAGGCGTTCAGGCCAAAGACATCTGGTTAAGTACCTTCCATGCCTTTTGTGCCAAATTCTTGCGTTATGAGATTGAAAACCACGGTGGTTACAGCCGCAGTTTTACCATATATGATTCGGGTGACTCACAGGCACTGGTTAAAATGTGCCTGAAACAGCTCAATATGGATGAAAAACTTTTTCCTCCCAATAGTATCCAGGCAGCCATCTCTAATGCCAAAAACAGCTTGCTTGACGCGCGGGACTTTCAGCAGCAGGCTGATAATTTCCACACTGCCAAGGTTGCTGAAATATACAGCTTGTATCAGCAAAAGCTTCGTCAGAACAATGCCTTGGATTTTGATGATTTGCTGATGCTGTCTGTCCAGCTGTTACAGGAAAATGAGCAAGTGCGAACAAAGTATCAGGATAAATTTAAATACATACTCATTGATGAATATCAGGACACTAACCATGCCCAGTATCTGCTTGCTCAGATATTGGCCGCCAAATCCCGCAATCTTTGCGTGGTAGGCGATGCCGACCAAAGTATCTATGCCTGGCGGGGCGCCGATATTCGCAATATAATGGACTTTGAAGCTGATTATCCGGAAGCTAAGGTTATCAAGCTGGAACAAAACTATCGCTCAACCCAGACCATATTGGACGCTGCCAATGCGGTTATCGGGAACAATAGCGGCCGTAAGCCCAAGGACCTATGGACCGATAATGCTGGCGGCGAAACCATTACCCATTACCTGGCAGCCGATGAGCGGGATGAAGCCCGGTTCATTGCTGACACGGTAATGAAATTAAATACGGTTTATCGTCAACCATATGGCACCATGGCGGCACTGTACCGGACTAACGCTCAGTCCCGTGTTATAGAAGAAGCCTTTATTAAAGCGGGTATACCTTATACCATGGTGGGCGGCCTTAAGTTCTATGACCGCAAGGAAATTAAAGACATGCTGGCCTATCTCAGGGTACTGTTCAATCCTTCTGACGCAGTTGCACTACTCAGAATCATCAATGTGCCGCGACGGGGAATTGGCGATACTTCGGTAGGACGCCTGACTGATTATGCCGCCAGCCAGGGCCTGACATTATTTGATGTAATATCCAACCCCGATGTTGTACCGGGGCTGACCGCCAGAGCTAAACGACCGCTGGAAGACCTGGCAACACTTTTGTTTACGCTGATAGCGGCAAAGGACGTTCTTTCCGTAACTGATTTAATTGATAAGATCATGCGCGATTCAGGCTATTTGACTGAACTGGAAAACGAGCAAACGCCACAATCGGAAGCCCGTATTGAAAACTTACGGGAAATGTTGTCGGTAGCAAAAGAATTTACCATCGGCGATGTGGAAAATACGCTGGAGAACTTTTTAAACCACGTAGCACTGGTTGCTGATATCGATAATGCCAATCTGGCTGATGAACGGGTGACCATGATGACGCTCCATTCTGCCAAGGGACTGGAGTTTCCCACCGTTTTTCTCGCCGGGCTGGAGGAAGGCGTTTTTCCCCATAGCAGGACGCTGATGAATGAAGAAGAACTGCAGGAAGAACGGCGTCTTTGCTATGTAGGGATCACACGGGCCGAGCGCAAGCTGTATGTAAGCAATGCCCGCATGCGCACCTTATACGGTAATACCGTTGCTTATCCGCAGTCGCGCTTTTTAGAAGAAATACCAGTAGCGCTGCTGCAAAAACATACCGTTCAAACCAACCGTATGGGCTACGGACAAGGAAGGGGTATGGAGCCGGACAAGCCTCGTCTGTCATTGGTAAAGCCGCAAATAGCTGCTGCTCAGCAAGCTTCATCCTCTCAACCTTATCAACCGCATCTCACTAAATCGGGCGCTTCGGCCACTGCCGATTGGCGGGCCGGAGATAAGGCACAGCACACTAAATGGGGTGTTGGGACTGTTGTGGAAGTACGCGGCACCGGTGCCAGCCAGGAACTAAAGATTGCTTTTCCCAATCAGGGAATTCGGCAAGTCATGGTTCAATACGCTCCTATTACCAAATTATAACTCAAAGAGGAGTAGATGTTTGTGAATACCGCCATACCGTCCACCCGGGAAGAGACTGCTCAGCAAATCCATGAACTCCGGCGGCTTCTCCACTATCATAATCACCGTTACTATGTGCTGGATGCTCCAGAAATCAGCGATGCCGAATTCGATAAACTGTATCAACGGCTGGCTGCTCTGGAAAAAGCCTATCCCGATTTAATTACTCCCGATTCACCGACCCAGCGGGTTGGCGGGGTACCGGCGGACGGTTTTGTGCGGGTAGCTCATTCGGTACCTATGCTCAGTCTGGCCAATGCTTTTTCGGCTGAAGACTTACTGGCTTTCGATACCCGGGTAAGAAGCGGACTAAATGACGAGCAGGTAGAATATGTAGTTGAACTCAAAATCGATGGTTTAGCGATTAATCTTGTTTATGAGGCAGGGCGTTTGCTGCGGGCCGCCACACGGGGTGACGGCACGGAAGGCGAAGATGTGACAACAAATGTGCGAACCATCCGGGCAGTACCGCTGATTGTAAATGGACATGTGCCGCCCGTTATGGAAGTACGGGGTGAAGCCTATATGCCGCGCCCGGCATTTGACCGCTTAAATGAGGAGCGCTTGCAGGCCGGTGAACCCCTGCTGGCTAATCCCCGCAACGCGGCAGCCGGATCACTTCGCCAACTCGATTCTAGGGTTACAGCACAGCGTACCTTGGATATTTTTGTTTACGGCATGGGGGCCAGAGAAGAACTTGATGTGGCCACTCATCAGCAAACTCTGGAATTTCTGAAAGAACTTGGTTTTAAAGTTAATCCCCACTACCAGGTATTTAAGACAATAAGCGAAGTGATTGCTCACTGTGAAAGCTGGGCTGAAAAACGGGTAGATTTACCCTATGATATTGATGGGCTGGTTATCAAGGTCAATAGCTTAGCCGGCCAGCGGCAGTTAGGTTCAACAGCCAAAGATCCCCGCTGGGCAATTGCTTTTAAATTTCCCGCTGAACAGGCTACCACCGTAGTGGAAGACATCGTCGTTCGCGTTGGCCGTACGGGCGTGCTTACGCCTACTGCCGTATTGCGTCCCGTACGCCTCGCAGGCAGTACGGTCAGCAGGGCAACCTTGCACAACGAAGATTACATCAGGGAAAAGGATATCCGCATTGGTGATACCGTCATTATCCACAAGGCAGGGGAGATTATTCCCGAGGTTATTTCAGTTGTGACTTCACGGCGTACAGGTGCTGAGAAAAGTTTTGTCATGCCTGCCACCTGTCCCGAGTGTGCCAGCTTAGTTCTGCGCATTCCCGGAGAGTCGGCTCACAAGTGTATTAATAGTGCCTGCCCTGCGCTGCTGAGGGAAGGGCTTATTCATTTTGTGTCGCGCGATGCCATGAATATAGACGGACTTGGTCAGGCAGTTGTTACCAGTCTGGTAGAGTCCGGTTTAGTAGCCGATGCGGCTGATCTATACACATTAACCACAGAAGAGCTGTTAAAACTGGAGCGAATGGGACCTAAGTCGGCGCAAAACCTGGTGGAAGCTATTCATGCCAGCAAACAAGCCGGGCTGGCGCGGCTGCTTTTTGGGCTGGGTATTCGCTTTGTTGGTGCCAAGGCGGCGGCGACGCTGGCCCGTCACTTTGGGGATATGGATTTGCTTCGCCAGGCTACATCTGACGAGCTGACTGCGCTGGATGAAATTGGTCCGCGCATAGCCGAAAGTGTAGTTGAGTACTTTTCCCGGTCTGAGACTGGGCGGCTGCTTGGCAAATTGGCTGCGGCAGGTCTCAAGATGACGGAGGAAAAGCGCCAGACAACCGCCAATCTATCCTTAGCCGGCAAGACATTTGTCCTTACCGGCACACTGCCTACTCTTACCCGCAGCGATGCGGCGGCGCTTATTGAAAGCTATGGCGGTAAAGTCGCGTCATCAGTAAGCAAAAAGACGGATTATGTGGTAGCCGGTGAAGAAGCAGGCAGCAAGCTGGATAAGGCGAACCAGTTAGGCATTACTGTCTTAAACGAGGCCGAGCTCCAAACACTGCTGGCTGAGTAGTACCGTGTCATCCCTAAGTGGTAGTAGGCTGGTGAGGAGATTTTTCGCAAGTCAAGGCGGAGGAGTGAGGCGTACTGGAGTACGTTGATTGACGATAACGCGGGATTGCGGAAAATATACCGCCAGGATGCAGCAGATTAGGGGTAACACGGTACTCCGTACTCGTAAAATTGGACAAACATGGTATAATAGAGCAATATGGAAATTTTGCTGATTTCTAGCGAAATGGAGTGGAAATATGAAAATTACAAACAAAGATGTTCAGCAGGTGGCGCTGTTATCGCGACTGGAAATTCCTACAGAAGATATGGAACAGGTTACCGGTGAGCTAAATGCAATCCTCGATTACATGCTAGTGCTCAATCGCGTTGATACAACCGGTATTGAGCCTACTGCTCATGTGCTGCCTCTTAAAAATGTTATGCGGCCTGATCAGGTAGCTCCGTCGCTGCCCCGTGAACTGGCTTTAGCCAATGCACCGGAGCAGGAAGAGGGATACTTCAAAGTGCCGAAAATTATGGAAGGTTAAGGGGGAGCATTGTGTTTCATTCAACAATACACGAACTGCATAACAAACTGACGAACAAAGAAGTTTCTGCTGTTGAAATTGCTAAGGCTGTTTTTACCCGCATTGATGCGGTAGAAGATAAGGTCAAAAGTTATATTACCCAGAATCGCGAGACGGCCCTGGTTCAAGCTCAGGCAGTAGATGAAAGAATCAAGGCTGGTAAAGCAATCAGCCCCCTGGCCGGTATTCCCGGTGCGATCAAAGATAATATTTGTACTAAGGATATCAAGACTACTTGTGCCTCCAAAATGCTAGCTAACTTTATTCCGCCCTATAATGCCACCGTAATGGAAAAGCTGGCTGCCGAGCAGGCTGTGCTTGTTGGCAAGACCAATATGGACGAGTTTGCGATGGGGGGATCTACAGAAAACTCAGCTTATCAGCAAACGGCCAATCCCTGGGATATATCCACTGTACCGGGCGGTTCAAGCGGCGGTTCAGCAGCGGCTGTATCAGCCGGCGAAGCTGTCTGGGCGCTGGGGTCTGATACGGGCGGTTCTATTCGTCAACCGGCTGCTTACTGCGGTGTAGTTGGTCTGAAGCCTACTTATGGATTGGTATCCCGTTATGGCCTGGTGGCTTTTGCTTCTTCGCTGGATCAGATTGGGCCCATCACCAGGGATGTGACGGACTGCGCCATTGTGCTTAATGCCATTGCTGGTCATGACAGCAAAGACTCAACCTCAATTAAAGCCGGTTCAACCGACTATACCAAGGCCTTGGTCAATGATGTGAAGGGCCTGCGTATCGGTTTGCCTAAAGAATACTTTGTTGCCGGTATGAATCCGGAAGTAGAAAAAGCCATTTACAAGGCGGTTGAGCAATTTACCGCTCTTGGCGCAGAGGTTGTTGAAGTTTCAATGCCGCATACTGAGTATGCCTTATCGGCTTACTATGTTATTGCTCCTGCCGAAGCAAGCTCCAACTTAGCCCGCTATGACGGTGTAGGCTTTGGGCTGCGCGTGGATGGAGATGATATTGTTTCGATGTACAAAAATACCCGCAGCAAAGGCTTTGGTGCGGAAGTGAAGCGCCGTATTATGCTGGGAACCTATGCTTTAAGCTCAGGCTATTATGATGCTTATTACAAAAAAGCTCTGCAAGTGCGTACCCTGGTAAAACAGGATTTTGACCGGGCCTTTGAGAAAGTGGATCTTTTGGTTACACCTACTGCGCCTACACCGGCTTTTAAACTTGGCGAGAAATCAAATGATCCTTTGGCCATGTATCTGGAGGATGTCTGTACAATACCTGTTAACTTAGCGGGCATACCGGCTTTAGCACTGCCTTGCGGTTTTGCCGGCAACCTGCCTATCGGACTGCAGCTTATTGGCAGACCGCTGGGAGAAGCTACTATTTTGCGGGCTGCTTATACATTTGAACAAAATACAGACTATCACAAGCGTTTTGCGCCGCTGGGGGAGGTTTAAGTTATGAGTTATGAAGTTGTTATCGGTCTTGAAGTACATACCGAACTGAAAACCGAGTCTAAAATCTTCTGCGGTTGCAGTACAAAGTTTGGCTCCGATCAAAATACCAATGTTTGCCCCGTATGCTTAGGCTTACCGGGAGTATTGCCCGTATTGAATGAAAAAGTGGTGGATTTTGCCGTTCGTACCGGGTTAGCGCTTAATTGCAAAATCCTGCCCTTCAGCAAATTTGACCGCAAGAACTACTACTATCCTGACTTGCCGAAGAACTTCCAGACCTCTCAGTCCGATTTGCCCATTGCCGTAAACGGCTATTTGGATATTGAAGTCAATGGCGAAACCAAACGCATTGGTATTACCCGGGTTCATATGGAAGAAGATGCAGGCAAACTGGTGCATGCCGGAACAATTGCCAGGTCTGACTATGCCCTGGTAGACTACAACCGCACCGGCGTGCCGCTTCTGGAAATTGTATCAGAGCCGGATATTCGTTCAGCCGAAGAAGCAAAAGCCTATTTGGAAAAGCTGAAAGCAATCTTGCAATATATTGATATTTCGGACTGCAAAATGGAAGAAGGCAGCCTGCGCTGCGATGCCAACATTTCCTTGCGTCCCATGGGAGCAACTCAATTAGGTACTAAGGCCGAGCTTAAAAATATGAATTCCTTCCGGTCTGTTCAGCGCGGCATCGAATACGAAGTAGACCGTCAGGCCGAGGTATTGGATGACGGGGGAAAAGTAATTCAGGAAACCCGTTCCTGGGATGACGGTAAGGGTATTACCATTTCCATGCGCAGCAAAGAACAGGCGCACGATTACCGCTTTTTCCCTGAACCTGATCTCATTCCGATTGTTGTAGATCCGGCCAGAGTGGAAGAGATTCGCATTAACTTGCCTGAATTGCCCGATGCCCGTAAGGTGAGGCTGGTAACCAATCATGGCCTGTCCACTTATGATGCGGAGGTACTTACTGCCAGCCGCGCCATGGCCGACTATTTTGATCAGGTAGTGACACTGGGGGCCGATGCCAAAGCAGCAGCCAACTGGCTGATGGGTGATCTGTCCAAACATCTCAATGCAGGAGAAGTTGCCATTAACGAGTGCCTGGTAACTCCTCAGCGTTTAGCCGGATTGTTGGCATTACTTGATAAGGGCACTATTTCCAGTAAAATCGCTAAAACGGTTTTTGAAGAAATGTGGACTACCGGCAAGGATGCCGAAACCATCGTACAAGAAAAAGGGTTAGTCCAGATTAGCGATGAAGGAGCAATTATTGCTGTTGTAGAAGCGGTTATTGCTGCCAGCCCTCAGTCAGTAGCCGATTATCAGGCCGGCAAAGAACGGGCTATTGGTTTTCTGGTCGGTCAGGTAATGAAACAAACAAAAGGCCGCGCCAATCCTGAATTGGTCAATAAATTGCTGCGTGATCGCATGTAATCCAAGCAAAATTTAAAACCATAGTAATTATTAACAGGCTCAAAGCGTCCATTGGACGCTTTTTTCTTTGCATGAAACCATCTTTGCGAGTGCATAATGATATTGTTAAGCTAAAAGCGAGGTATGACGCATGCTGCCTAAAAAAGTGCCTTGGAACCTTAAAGATGTAGTACTTGTCTATATATTGCGTATTGTAGCAGGCTTATTACTGGTACGTGCTGTCTATCCGCTGATATTTGCAGAATCATCATCCTTTGTTGTTGAAATGACTGACCGGCTGATTGTTATTGGTTTGGTGTGGTTTGCTGTCCGGAACAAACACGGCAATTTGCAAGAGTTAGGCCTATCTACTCATAAGCTGGGACGCAATGTAATGGCCGGTTTGCTAGCCGGCATACTGCTGCTCGGTGTGAGTATGTATAGTGAGCGGCTCTATGCGACCACTCTATTTGCCACACCTGTCCAGCACCCTTTGGTAGCTCAGGTTCAGCAAGCTCTGAATTGGCAGCAGCTAATGGTACCGCTTTTTCTGGCCGGTTTGGCTGCTCCTGTAACGGAAGAACTATTATACCGGATGTTTACTTTCCTGCCTCTTAAAGATCGCTTTGGCTTGTGGGGCGGAGCAGTGCTCAGCGCTGCTATTTTTGCCTTACTGCACTTCAATGCCTATTGGCTGGCGGAAATTATCGTGGTCGGAGTAGGGCTGGCTCTTTTGTATTATTGGACCGGTTCGCTTCTCAGCGCCATGATTGCCCATTCTTTTATTAATTCTACCAAAGTAATTCTACTGTTTCTTGGCATACCACTAGTATAAAGGAGATGATACTATGCCTTATTGCAGCAACTGCGGTAATAGCAGCCGATTCGAATCAAGTAAAGTCCCCTCTGTTGCTCCTTATGCCAATGGACCCAGTTCCGGAGTAATCGGTTCTTTTGACAGCACCGGTGCTCTTACCGGAATGACCCGGTTAGGTGCTACCAAGGCAATTGCCAATGCTGCAGCCATTCAGCCGGAAGCTTATTTTGATACCTGTTCGGTCTGTGGCAGCAGTGAGCTAACCTGGAATGAGTAACAATCAAAGCACGGCAATAAACCATGAAGGGGATTGATGAGATGACCGAAAGCCTCGAACTAGCGGCCGAGCAGCTTCGCTTTCAATGCGATGAAAGTATATTTAGTTTTGATACTACCGAAAGCGTACCACCGCTGGAAGTCATGATCGGCCAGGAACGGGCGGTAAAGGCTGTTGAATTTGGTCTCTTTACGAAAATACCGGGCTATAACATCTTTATTTCCGGCTTGGTTGGTACCGGGAAAATTACCTACGCGAAATCGGCTGTTCACAAAGTCGCTCAAGATGAAGCCGTACCGGATGATTGGTGTTATGTGAACAATTTTGAAAACCCCAGCCAGCCTATTGCTGTATCGCTTCCTGCCGGACAAGGCGGTAATTTCCGTCAGGACATGCAGGATTTAGTGGAAAATCTAAAAACGGATATTCCGAAAATATTCAGCGGTGATCATTACGAAGAGGCTAAAGGTGAGATTGTTAAGACCTTTCAAGCTAAACGGGCTGTTATTATGGAAGGTTTCAATCAATATTGTGAGCAGTATGGTATCTCACCACAGTGGTCGACTACCGGCTTTGTTGGCTTACCGGTACAAAACGGCACACCTGTAACACCGGAGGAATTCCAGAAACTCGACAAAGACAAACGGGCATACTGGTTCCACTCGCGCAGGCGAAGCCTGCTTGACAGCAATCAGCTTTGCTTTGGCATAGCTTTTCTTAACTTCATTAATTTCCACTTCCGCTGTTTCACCGGGCAAAGCCTGAGGAACAAAAATAGTGAAGTCCCGGTAACGGCCGACACCTTCTCCACTATGACCGAGGTTGACGATTTCCACTGTATACCGGCCGCCCATTCTTACCGGCGCTATTTGATTTTTCGACATGTAACTCACCTTATCTGTGCAAAATTTGTACCCCTTGCGCAAAGTTTCAACTTGCTGCAAGGGGTTTATTGAGGTTTTATTTTTCTTCTTTTTCCAGACTTTTACTAAGCTTAAGCAGGGTTTGCGTGTATTCGTAGAGTTTTTGCTGCACTCGCCGGTGAATTGTCCCTTCAGGATAATTCTCCTCATTGTCAGGCTGACCGGCAGCAATACCGGTAAGAATCTCAATACCCTGATCAATTGTTTTTACCGGGTAGATGTGAAATTGGCCTTGCCGCACTGCTTCCACTACTTCGTCATTTAGTGTTAAATCTTTGACATTCTGATGAGGGATCATAACTCCCTGCTTGCCCGTTAATCCCTTTATCTTACATACGGCATAAAAACCTTCAATCTTTTGTGTTGCGCCGCCAATGGGCTGTATCTCGCCCTTTTGATTAACTGAACCGGTTACGGCAATATATTGCTTGATTGGCGCCTCTGCCAAACTGGAAAGAATGGCATATAGTTCGGTGCTGGAGGCGCTGTCGCCATCGACACCTTCATACAGCTGTTCAAAAGTGAGGCTGGCAGTTACGGTAAGGGGCTGCTTTTGCGCATATTTTTGACCTAAATAGCCTCCCAGGATGAGTACGCCTTTACTATGGCTGGTGCCGCTCATCTCGGTCTCCCGTTCAATATTGACGACTCCGTGCTTTCCAAGATAGGTATTAGCCGTAATACGGGAAGGTTTGCCGAAGGTATATTCCCCCACAGCAAGCACAGCAAGACCATTTACCTGGCCAACCTTTTCGTCGTCAGTGTCAATCAGGAACATGCCTTCTTCAAACATTTCCTGCAGCTTTTCTTCGTATTTATTGGAACGGTACCGCTTTTCATCAACTGCTTTTCTGATATGCTGGACGCTGACAATCGAGCTCTGATCCATAGTAGCCCACGTATCGGCTTCACACAATATTTCTACGATATCGCTAAAGCGGGTAGTCAGTTTATCCTGTGAACCGGCCAAGCGGGTGGCATGTTCGACCATTTTGATAACTGCAGTACGGTCAAAAGGTTTTAACTGTTCTTTTTTGACAGTGGATGTAATAAATCCTGCCAGTTTATGCCTATTGATATCATTGTTTTTCATTTCAATATCAAAGTCAGCATAAATTTTAAAAAGTTTACGAAAATCTTCATCGTAATTAAAAAGCAGATGATACAGCGACGGATTACCAATTAATATAATTTTAACATTCAGAGGAATAGCCTGTGGTTTCACTGAGGCCATAGCTAACATGCCATACTGGTCACTTAAATTCTCAATCAATAACTTCTCGGTCTTAAGAACGCGTTTCAGCCCTTCCCAAGCGCCGATGTTTGTCAGTACATCACGAACATTCAAAATCAAATAGCCGCCATTAGCACGATGAAGTGCTCCTGACTTAATCATGGAATAATCCGTACTGACTACTCCCATACGATTTTCATACTCTACCCTGCCTACCAGGTTATAGTAAGTAGGATTAATTTCCACAACTACCGGCGCACCGTCCATATCACGATTATCCACTAACAGATTTACTTTATACTTATCTTTAACTGCATCTTGCATGTTCTTCTTAAACATCAGAAACGGATTATTTTCTTCTTCACTTGCTGCCGGTTTGAAGTCATTGATATTTTTAACCACTTCTGTTTTGACAGTATCTAAATAGGCAACGACTTTTTCAAAAGACCGGTACTTTTCCTGCAAGTCATCAATAAAATGCCCTGCTGCGAAAAGCCCTAC
>Ga0366774_1034_pt1 | contig 22534 bp, 16 predicted proteins | sample BONcelHN113001D9_FD_207068 | JGI IMG/M metagenome (GOLD analysis project Ga0366774, IMG submission 207068) | Enriched cells from coal bed in the Powder River Basin, Montana, United States - BONCAT cells N11 rep2 HSBNCT.N11.300.1.D9 ...
CTGTTGCGATAGTGTGTAGCTGCGTTGCCAGCCCTAAAACCGTAGTAGCCTTCTTTGTATACTCACGCATGATGCTCTGAGCTTGATATGCATCTGAGACAACTCCCGGCAGGGGTCCGTCGTCACGGATAGATCCGGCAAGAACCATGGGAATCTTGTTTTGTATACAGGCGTGTACGATGCCATCATTGATACCCTCTGATTTAATATAGCTTTCAAGGGAGTTATACCGTCTTGCCCGGTTGATGACGTCGATATGATGATAATGTCCCTTTGCTATGGGGGTATGATTGTAGATGTCCTGACCCAGAGCTGTTTTGTATACTGCTCCCTCCAGGTCATGGGTGGCAAGTGCGTTTCCGGCAAAAATTGCATGGACATATCCCTTGTTGATTAAAGCTGCCATAGCCTTTCTGGCGTCATAGTCAAACACTACAGCCGGCCCTAATACCCAAATTACGTACCCCTTCTCTTTTTCATAGCTTAATAATTCATACAATTTGTCATAGTCTCTGGAAAAGGAAGTTTCTCTGGATCTGCCTGTTCGGAATGAAAAATGATCATCAGATATTCCATGGCTTTTAAAACCATCGGTATATACATAAATACCTTCACTTCCATCTTCACTTCTTCCCACAACCACTCTTTCTGATGCAGTAAGCCGGCGGAACTCTTTTACCTCCATATCATGATCATTTTTCATTCCGAACAGGCAGATCCATGCGGCTTTTCTCGACCAAATACCATTTACCGCTGATTTTAAAATATTCGGGGAATATAGTGGTGGCATGATAATTATCGGGAGCAACCCCATCCATCTCTACCTGCCTGGTGGCAGCATCGGGACTTGATACCAGAGACTGGGCGGAAAAATCCGGTATGTTATATAAAGGTAACTGAAAATCCATATCTAAAACCTCCGGCTTTTTATTTGCTTATGTAATAACACTTGTACTTTAACGATGTTATTATTACCTTCGCAGATGAGAATATCCTTTGACAATATTATCTCACATTGATAAAAAAATGTCATCTTGATTTAATCATTGAACAGATGCGCAAAGAGTTCTGTGAGATACTAATTTACTGATTTGCTGATTTCAAAGATAATTATTGACTTGCCGCATAGTAGTCAGTATACTAAATTCTAGTCTTGTTTAAAGCTAAAGATTTATAATAGGAGTGAAAAAATGGACAGCTCAAAACAATTAGGAGAATTGAAGATATCAAAGTTATTAATGAAATTTTCAATACCTGCAATAATAGGGATGCTGGTGAATGCACTATATAATTTAGTAGACAGGGTATATATAGGGAATGGAGTGGGATCTCAGGGAATTGCCGGTATCACAATTGCTTTCCCGGTCATGCTGGTTATGATGGCTTTTTCCATGCTCATAGGCATGGGTGCAAATTTGTTGGTATCTTTAATAGGGGACACTTCTTCACAAAGAACATTTGTTCTTTACAAATTATACAAGTGATGGTATAATATCCTTGAGGTGAGAAAAATGCCGCGAGTTGCACGAAAAAAGTCCAGTGAAGCGCTTTATCATATAATGTGCCGGAGTATAAGCGAGGTTGACCTGTTTTCAAGTAATGAAGACAAGCTCTATTACTTGGAATTACTAAAAAAATACTGTGAAAAGTATCATTCAAGCATAATTGCATACTGTATTATGGATAACCATGTTCATCTTTATATTAACCCCCGAGGGGAGGACGTTTCAACCATTATGCACAGCCTGAACAGTGCCTATGTTTCATATTTCAATCGAAGGTACAAACGCCATGGACATCTGTTTCAGGGAAGGTTTGCAAGCTGTATGATTACAAGCGACACATACAGCCTTACATTGTCTGCATACATTCATAACAATGCAAAGGACATACCTGGATTTAGCGGACGGGAAGAGGAGTACCCATATTCGTCCTATGGCATATATACAGGTTTAAGGCAAAATAAAGATGGATTTGTTGATACTCAGTTTATAATGCAGCAATTCTCTTTAGACCAAAGCCGTGCAAGGGAGAAATATAGGGCTTTTGTAACATCAATGCGTGATACCGGAATAATGAAAGAAATTGATGAGGATATAATACGAGCATATACAGACAACGAATACAGGAGTGAAAAAAAGTTTATTAACCGTGAAAAAATTCCTGAGGCTATAGTGGAAAGGTTGTGCGGCATGTTGGGTGAAACTCGACCACAGGATTTGATTCTAAAATACCGTAGAGATAAAAGTAGTCTTAGGGCATTTATTACATATGTAATGAGAGTTTTGTGTGGTTGTACCTACAGGAGGATATGCGAGATCATAGGAAATCTCTCGTTATCAGCGGTGGTGAGGCTGACAGGAGAAGGATATCGGCTATACAAGGAAGATAAAAGATATAGTGATGCATTCACAGCATTAATTTAATTCTGCCTTTAAGAATACTAATAAACAAGTTATTAATTCCAATTCCATATTGGAGATTTTCCAATGTCATTCTTTACTGACTAGTCATGTGAAGGGTGATTTTTTATTTTAACGAGAATATGTTCTATATATTTAATTTACAATAATCGCGATAATAGTCAGCTAAAAAAAGCTAAATTTGTGTTGAATGAAAAGAAGTGTCCCCCAATCTGAAATTTGCAGGAAAAAGTTTGTGCTTTGGAGAATATAGACTATTATTAGCGCAAATGACAGACCAATGCTACATGCCAGGACATCATTGGTGGTTTGTGCCACATGACGATTAGAGAATAGAAAATAAGTGCCAATGTTCACGGTTCTAAACAGGAGGAATGCTAGTGGCTGATCATAAGCTTATTTATGCAAAAATAAGATTACCATACTCCAGTGCGGCATTAGTTGAAAGACCTTATTTGATTCAACGGCTTGCTGATTCATATAGGGAGAAAAAATTAATACTGGTTACGGCACCCGCGGGATATGGGAAAACCAGTCTTGTATATCAGTTCGTAAAAAGCCAGAAGATTCCTGTTGTATGGTATCAACTGGACTCGTTTGACAATAGGCCGGAGTTGTTCATGCAATATATGATAGAAGCTATTTCTGAAAAAATCGACGGAATTGATATAAAAACTGCCAACAATATAAGAAGAGTGGACAGGCAGCTGCTTTACTACCATAAGCTTCTGGCATATCTGCTTAACGAGCTTACAAAAAAGGCAACGGATGGTATGCTGATAGTTCTGGAAGACTTCCATCTTATTACTGACAGCAGGATAATACAAATGGTGGAATATATAATCAATTATCTTCCGGAAGGGGTTCATCTGATAATAAGCAGCCGTTTCAAACCGGAGTTTAGTATTCCTAAGCTAAGAGCAAATGATCTCATTATGGAATTGGAGCAAGGTGATCTTCAGTTTTCAAACGCTGAGATAGAAAGCCTGGTAAAAAGAAGAGGCATAACCAATGTAAGAGATGATATAATCCAACAGCTGGCGGAAAAAACCGAACGCTGGCCATTGGGGCTGGCCTTGTCATTTATAGTATTAAAAGATTCAAAGTACAGGGATTTAATGAATGATTTGACTTTGTTTAAAACCAAGGAGGAAATATATAATTATCTGGCCCTTGAGGTTTTTAACAATCTGCCTGAGAATATACGCAGCTTCATGACTAATGTGTCAGTCCTTGCCAACATAACACCCGAGGCATGTGATTACCTGCTTGGTTGTACAGGCTCAATTGTAACTCTTTATTACATAGAAAAAAGGAACCTTTTTATAGAGCGGACAAATACTGTAGAAGCTGCTTTCAGATTCCATCACATGTTTAAGGACTTTTTAGCTGATCAACTGTCCCTGGAAGATAAGAACAAATTATTGATAAAAGCGGGGCATTACTATCTGAATAAGAGCTTATACGAAATTGCTGCAGAATATTATATTGCTGCCGGAGACTTTGAGGGAACAGCAATGGTAACAAAAAAGGCAGGATTTCTTATGCTGCAGAACAGGCGGATCATGCTTGTTGACCGGTGGCTGAAGTATCTTGACAGTGTAAAAGAGCCTGAAGTGCCTGAAGAGGCTGAGCTGATAATGTTAAAAGGAGCGCTTTTTACTTATCAGGGCAAATATGATGAGGCAGAAATATTAATGGACAGAGCTCTGGAAATGTTTAAGAAGTCCGGAGATATAAAAAACATATCAAAGATGACTATACACAAGGCCAAGGTGATGGAGAACAGAACTTCCTCCAGAGAAAGCCTCAAATTCATAAACATGTCTTTGCCAAAGGTAAAGGAGCTGCCGGCGGAGTTCTATATTGAAGCCATAGGCGAAAAGGTATACAACCAGTGGCTGACGGGAGATATCAGAGGGGCGGTTGAAACCTCGGAGAAAGCAATAGCTGAGGATAAAAGTGATGGAAAAGAATTAACACTTCGCTTGTATGCCGGTATCACGGTACTATATTTTATTATGGGTGAATATTCCAAAGCCTTAAGCCATTTTGAAAGAATTCTCAATGAGTACCCGGAAATGGAACAGACAATGTGGGAATCCTTTGGTATACATATTGCGCATATATACCGGGGCAGGGGTGAGCTTGACAAAGCAAAAAGCATAATGCTTCATGCAGTTGAAAGAAAAAAGATGGATGGAATCACAGGCGATTTACATAATGCATACTATTTTCTAGCTTTATTACATAATGATCTTTCTGATTACAAGGCTGCGGAGGAATATTTTAATAAATCAATAAAACACTTCAGTGAAGCCGGAGGCAGGCTTGATTATTATACGCTTATGCTGAAGTCTACCCGGGCTGCTTTAATACCAGACATAAAGATGAGTCAAATGGAGATTGAAACTCTTATAGATGATGCCATAATGGAGCTGTCGGACAAGTCGGAATTTTTTCTGTCCATCACATATCCTTTTTATATACTCTACTATCTGCGCAAAAATATGCGAGATAAAGCCGGCTCAATGCTGGAGCAGGCATTGGAACTGGCACACCGGCTTGGTATGAGGCTGGTTTATGCTTTGTTGTGTGGTTTGAAAGCAAATATCCTTTCGAAATCAGGCGACAGGGATAATGCAGTGACATATGCAGAAAGCTTTTTAAGGATACTGGCTGCCGAGGACTGTATTCAGCCTGTCCTGACACATCCGGAGCTGATGTGTGCGATTGGAATGGGGATGGAAAAAAATATTGAACCGGTTTTTATAGAACGGGTAATTAAAAAACTCCAGGCGAAAGCGATACCTATGCTTGAAGAGCTTGCTTCAGTCGGTGATCCGGCTGTAAGACTGCAAACGGTATATTATATGAAGCTGATAGATGAAGGCAAGGCTTCCAGGATGCTGGAATACATGTTCTTTGAGCCTGGTGAAAAGATACATGGATATGCAGCAGAGGAGCTGCGGTCTTCCGGTATCAGGAAGCTTCTTGTCAGCACCCTTGGAGATTTCAGAATATATTGCAGCAGTGAACCGGATACTCCTATCTCATGGAGGACTTCCAAAGCCTGTGAGCTGTTTGCTTATTTTTTTCATCACAGGGGCAGGCTTGTATCAAAGGAAAAAATACTGGATGACTTGTGGAAAGAGGAAAATCCAAAACAGGCATCCATGCTTCTGTATACAAATATTTATAACATAAGGAAAATATTTAAGAATTTTGGGATAGAAAATGGGATTATCAGCGGGCAGAATGGTTATATGCTTGATTTTAGCTTCATCGCAAGTGACAGTGAGTGCTTTGAAGCTATTGCAAAGGAAGTTCAAAGCATGCATAATTCTGACATCCTGTTGCTTGAGAAGGCGATTTCCATATATGGAGGAGCCTATATGCAGGATAGGGGATGGCCTTGGGCTGATAGCAGAAGAGAGAAGCTTAGAAGGTATTACTTATATATATTAAAGCGGGCTTCAGAGGTATGCACAAAAAATAATCTTTTTGAAAAGGCTGAGAAATATTTAACACTGCTTCTGGCTGAGGAACCATATCATGAAAGTGCTTACATTGAGCTTATGAAGACTTATCATGTAATGGGAGACAAAACCTCCATTAAAAACACATTTGATAATTTATGTCGAGTTTTAATGGAGGATTTGAATATTTTGCCTGATGAAGCAACAACGGCAATGTATTTAAAACTCATAAATCGACAATAAAACAGATTTTGTTCAGGTTTTGTTAAGATGCATGGTATATAATATTAATCGTGGATGTTAACATTTACCTGTATTTTATTATTATTAAAGAGGAGGTGTATTTATGAGTCAGTGGACTTATGATGAGATTAAACTAGCCATGGAGAAATTGATCGAAAAATCTGCAGTTGACTCGGAATTCAGAAAACTTTGCCTTGTGAATCCAAACGAGGCATTGAAGCAGATCGCCAAGAAAGATATTCCTGAAGGCTTCACAGTTAAGCTTATCGAAAACGAAGCATCTGTAACAGTTGTTCTTCCTGAATTCAAGGGTGAGGATGGAGAGCTTTCCGACAGTGACCTGGATCAGGTTGCCGGAGGAAAGGGCGAGGGCTTGAGTGACGAGGCTATAGCTTCTACTGTTATCGGCTCGGTTGGTGCGGCTGCAACTGCAGCAGCAGCAGCGGCTACCTGCTTCTAAGCATGTAATCTGCCTGTTATAAGGTAGAAGGTCAGCAGGTTTTTCATGTTGGCCTTCTACAGCTTATTACTACCTAAAGAATTGGAGGAAATATGCATTACAATGTCTTTAAATATAAGGAAAGACATCCGGAAGAAACCATGGAATATATACTTGAAAAGCTTGAGGAGGCGGGCATTGGAGTTGTTGAAGAATGGACGGATTCAGGCATAAGCAGATGCCTCTCCATGCGGCTGTGCATAGAGGGGACGCAGGTGGGCACCAATGGAAAGGGTACTACTCATAATTATGCAAGAGCAAGCGGTTATGCGGAATTCATGGAAAGGCTGCAGAACAACCTCCTGTATACGGGAAGCATCTCTCCCGATTTTGCCAAAAGTAACGGCTTCTGGATGGCATGTGATGAAATCAGGCTAAGTGCTTTGGAAATGGCAGAAATGGATAATCCATATATCGACAGGTATCTTGAGGCTGTATCCCAGTTGCAGGATGACAGACGTCTTTCAAGGCCGGAGGCAATTAAAAAATGGTCTTTTGGTATACCCCGGGAGGCAGGGTGCGATTTGATAGCACTGCCTTTTTTTAGTTTTACAAACAGGAAAGAATATTATATGCCCTATTCTATTTTGAGAAGTGTTTTCGGGAGCAATGGCATGTGCGCCGGAAATACTCCTGAAGAAGCCCTGGTACAGGGCTTGAGTGAGATTTTTGAAAGATATGTGAATAAGAAAATTATTACAGATAAAATAAAACCTCCCGAGATACCTGATGAATATCTTCGGAGGTATCCGGAAACCTATGCTGTCCTTGAGGAAATCAGGCAAAAAGGTCATTTTCGTATAAGCGTCCTGGACTGTTCTCTTGGAGAGGGCTATCCGGTTGTATGCACGGTGATTTACAACACTTCACTGCAGTCCTATTATATAAAATTCGGTGCACATCCTTCCTTTGAGATAGCACTTGAACGGACACTGACAGAACTGCTTCAAGGGAAAACTCTAAAAACCCTTAAAAGTGAGCTGTTGTTTAACTGGGGTGATAAGTCCATAGAGGCAAGAGACAATCTTATAAATATAATAAAAACCGGATCGGGTGCATATCCGGAGGAGTTTCATGCAGGAGAGCCTTCATATGCTTTTGCTCCGTTTAAAGATACGGAAGGGAAATCCAACAGGGAATTGCTGGGGGAAATGTGCAATATGCTCACGGTTAAAGAGTATGATGTGCTTGTCAGGGATGTTTCCTTCATGGGCTTTCCTTCTTTCTTCATTATTATTCCCGGGTTTAGCGAGGTCTACTATTATGATGAACTGAGGGTTCGGGAAAGAACCACTCTGGATAGCGTCAACCAGATTCTCCGCAATATACATTCTACTGACAATAATGGACTTGAAAAGCTTTTAAGGTATATTAAGTTTAAAAAGAATGCTGTTTATGAAAACACTATAAGGTTTTTGTACGGTTTACCGCTAAACAGTGATTTCTGTGATGTGCTTTATCCTGAAAAATATATGGAAGCTGTTACAAATATAAGGCTTGGGAATTTGGTAGACGCCTTGAAATGTATAATTGAATCACTGGCACTTTTACAGAGAATTTATGATAGTGAGCATAAAGGGATGATATTTTTAAGGTGTTTCAGGGATTGCCTGTGGGCAATGGTTGACAATGCTGATAAAACAAGGGTAAAAAGGCTGCTGTCCGGATTCTATGAGGAGGATTTGCTAAATAGAGTGATGGATATTCTTTCCGACCCGCAAACAGCAGTAAACAAAGCATTACCCAGAGTCAATTGCTGGAATTGCCAGGAGTGCGAGTCTGCCATGGCATGTGAATACACAAAAATAACCGACTTTATGTTGAAGGTTGGAAAGAGAGCAAAAGAAAACAGGATAAACCAGATGGCGCTGGATGAACTGCTGCCTCGGGTTTAAATCAGCAACGGGGGTTTTAAACGGCATGTATTTTATCAAGGATATTGCTTCTGAAAACTACAAGCAGTATGCTAATTTTGTATTTCCATCACAAAGGAGTATACTCCGGACTGCAGATGGTGAGAAGGTTGTTGCTGCAGGTATCATGTCTGATGAAACGCCTGTAGGGGCCGCATTGGCATGCAGGCTTGATGCTGCAGGCATGAAGTGGCGTTTGCTGTCAGTCTATATAACTCCCGCACACAGGCACAAAGGTGCAGGAAAAATATTACTTCAAGCTATTGAAAAACTAATGGCGCAAAAGGGCTGTGAGATGGTGCATGCCTCATATGTAATGCCTCTTTATAAAGCCTGCGGAATAAATGAATTCCTTACGGTTCACGGCTGGGTCAGGCCAGATCTGAAGGCCAGGATATACAGATGGGATAGCTCTGTAAAGGAATGCCGTTTTTCGGCCTCAGTCATCAAATACGGAAGGACTCCTATGGCTGAAGGGTTTAAAATTCTACCCTTTCACGATATTAATGATGAAGAAAAAAACCGGATAAAACAGGAAATGGGTCATAGATATCCTGCGCACCTGTCTCCGTTGATTAATGAAGAATTTGCAGATCCCGTCTGCAGTCTTGCACTATACAGTGGAGAAAAGCTTGCAGGCTGGATAGTTGCGCTGCGGGTATCTCCAGGTGCACTTCTTTACAGGAGCATCTTTGTATTTAAAGAATTCAGGGGCACCATGGCCGGCATATATCTTCTCCAGGAGGCAGTAAGAAGACATATTGAGCATTACCCCTCCTTTGAAGCCATATGCTCTGTTGAAGAAACCAACAAATTGATGGATGGAGTAGTGAAAAGGTTTTTTGAAGGAAGTCATAAGTCTCTCAGCTATGAGTACGGATCATCAAAAAATCTTGGCGGTGTCACTGCCGGCTCCGAGATGTGGTCTGAATATGTTCAGTCTGCAGACAATCTTGAGAGTACTCGTAAATTTATTTTAAACCATGATATGGCGCCTCTTGTGGTAAATTACATCGGTATACAAGAGGGTATGAAGGTCCTTGATGCCGGCTGCGGCACAGGGGCATTTACGCGTTATCTGGCCAGGGCTGCTCCAAAAGCCCAATATACAGGTATTGACATTGACTCCTCCCTGGTAGCTGCAGCCCAAAGACTAGCGGGCGGTGTACCTGAAGGAACGGATATAAGGTTTATAAAGGGCAATGTACTTGCGATGCCCTTTGAAGATGAAAGCTTTGATATTATTGCCAGTCATACTCTTACAGATAATGTTCCTGATACCGAAACACTTTTTTCGGAGATGCTGAGGGTAGTGAAAAAGGGAGGCAGAATTGCGGCTGTTTCATCCATGTCTTACGGGCATCAAGCAATGTGGGATGGAGACTATCCGCCGGAGTGCCTCTTTCAGAAAAGATATCTTGAGCTTAACGAAAAGATGTACCGCGGATATATGAACCTCTGCCCGGTTGGCGGTTATTTGAGGGGAATTCCTGCTGTAAAGCTGCCGCGCTTCTTTTCTGTAAAGGGCTTAAAATGTATTTCGGCATATCCCATAGGGAGGCTGTTTTCCCTCAGCAATCATGCAATGACTGATGATAACAAGCGGGAGTATATTGAAATGTGGTACAGGTCGGAGAGAGAAAAGCTGGAAGTCTACCGCAGGCTTCCGGGCTTTGATATGTACGCAGTTCAGGAAGAGTGTGAGGAATATCTTGAAGTTTTAAAGGAAAAAGCCGACTACCTTGGCAGGAATATAAGCGAAAATGAAATATGGGAATGGAACGGCGGCGGAAACCTTCTTGTAGTCGGAACAAAACTGAGCGGTGAGAAGGAGATCCCTTCATGAACAGAGATGTCTGGGCTGAAATCAGCCATGGAAGCATATTACACAATTTATCCCTGATAGATAGGCTTTCCTGCCATAAAGGTGTTATCGGTGTTGTAAAAAGTGATGCATATGGGCATGGAGCAGTTGAAATATCACGTTTGCTTCTTGACAGCGGGGTTAAGAGGCTTGCTGTTTCAGGAATAGACGAAGGAATCAGGCTGAGGGATGCAGGCATAGCTTCACCGGTTTTGATTATGGAATATTTGAGGAGTGGAGACCTGAAAGAAGCATTCCAGCACCAATTGACTCCAACTGCAAACTCGCTGGAAATGCTTAATGCAGTGGATGAGTTGGGGAAAAGGCTTGGAAGAACTCTTGGTGTAGAATTAAGAGTGGATGTTGATACCAGCAGCATGGGATTTCATTACGGACAGGCCGGTATGCTTTGTGAAGAACTGGCAATGCTTAAGCATGTAAATGTGGGCGGTATCTATGCCCACATTATAGCAGCCTACTCCGGTGACAGAGAAGAGACGGAAAATCAGCTGCAAAGCGTGCGCAGCTTTTTTGAAGTAATAAATAAAGCAGTCAAGGGTCAAATGGATATGCACTTGTTCAGCAGTCCCGGCTTGCTGATGAATAGGAGAAAAATCTCCGAAGCGGTAAGGATAGGGACCATGCTGTACGGAATCCAATCCTTGCAGTCCCAGGATATATCCGAAATCAAGCCTGCCATGACAATAAAATCCAGAATTGTAGCAGTTAATAATTATAAGCACTATAACTGCTGTGGATACGGTTTCTCGGGATTTTCCGGGGAAGATGCAGTCATAGCTGTAGTAGGAGCGGGCTACCGGGATTTGCCGGTGCTCTCCAGAATTGCGGAAGGAAGCGTCCTTATATGCGGAAAAAGGTTTAAAATATCAGGGGAGACATTTATGAATCATTTCCTTGTAGATATTACTCATAGCAGCGGAATAGGTATAGGAACCGAGGTTGTCATCCTTGGCCCGGATGGCGATGATAACATATCCGCATATGAGATGGCCGGTAAATTTGGACTTGGAGTAGAAAGGAGTGAGTTTCCGTGTTTGTCAGGGAGCTTTATCAAAAGGGTGTATACAGATTGAAGGCAGTAAGGAAATGTGTAAAACTTGCTGTCTGTTTTGCATTAACTGCTTCCATGCTTTTAATTCAGGGAACCACCGGTACTGCGGATACTAACGGCAATAATGCGGGAGGCAGGACATTCCGTATAGCATATTGTGAAAGCGAAGCATTTATAAATTATTCCAAAACGTCCTATTGGCTCTTAAAGGCTATGGAAGAGGTAGGACTTGTGGGGGATTTATCCGGAATGCAATACAGGGATGGAGACGTAGAGACGGCAGAAATGTGGAAATGGCTTTCGGAGCATAAAGCCTCCGGCTGGAAGGTGGAGTTTGTTGAAAATGCATGGTTCTCTATTGGTACTGAAATGCTGGCCGGTGCAGACAGGGAAAAAATCATTGAAAAAATAGGGAAAAGAATGAAGGAAGGAGACCTGGACTTAATTATTGCCATGGGAACGGATGCGGGTAAAGTACTGTCTTCCTTGTCTCTTCCGGTAGATGTCATGGTTTTTTCCGCCAGCAACCCCATTAAATCCGGAATAGTAAAAGCGGCAGAATCCTCGGGAGTCAGTGGTATATGGGCTCATGTTGACCTGAACCGGTTTAAAAGGCAATTGAGGGTAATAAATGATACATTCAAGCCGCAGCAGGTGGGAGTAGTATATGAGAATTCGGACAATGCCCGTATATACTCGGCTATTGAGGATATTGAGTCAGTGGCTTCACAATATGGTTTTTCAATTGAAAGGATATTTGTCGATGAGCCTAAAAGCGAAGGAGACAAGGAACGGTATTACAATGAGTTGAAATCGGCATACCGGCAGCTTTCAGAAAAGGTAGATGCTTTTTACCTTACAGTTGCTTCCATAGAAAAGGAAAGGCTGCAGTGGCTCCTTGAGCCTTTCATGGAAAAGGGGATACCTGTTTTCTCACAGCTTGGAGCGGATGAGGTTGAATATGGTGCATTGATGAGCATAACTGCCGTTGACTTTAAGAATGTTGCCCGATTCGGTACCGATGTTATAGGCAAAGCCATTGCAGGGGCAAAGCTGGAAGAGCTTCCCCAGCAGTATGAAAGCACCCCAATGATAATTGTAAATTTATCAACGGCGGAAAAAATCGGATTCCAGGTTCCCTTTGAAATGCTTCTCATTGCGGATGCGGTCTATACAAAAAGCGAGGTGGTTTCAAAATGAAAAGTAAAACCAAGCTGCTTATTATCATATGTGTTATAATTTCTGCTTCCATAGGCCTCATATCAATACTGAACTATATGTCCTTCAGGAAAAACCATATGGAATCCTTTGCCAGGAGCAATGCGGTTGCATGTATTGGAGTCGCCAACAAGATCGAATATGCGGTAAAGTATGGAAAGCCCTTAAGTAATTTTTACGGCATACAGGATATTTTTAATGATGCATTCTCCCTGAGCCATATCAATGAAACCTACCTGGCTGATGAAAAGGGGAAGCTTTTGTACTCTAAAGTGAAGGACGGCACAATAATAGAGCTTCCGGAGGAATTCACCGGAGTTCTGAAGGATTTCGCAAAGGATGATTCCACTAAGTTTTCTACATTTCTTGTAAAGGAAGACCAGCATGTGATTTTACCCGTAAAGGATAGCAGCGGCAGTATTATCGGCTATTTCGGAGTGGTATATGATATGGATGCCGTATCACGGAACATGGCACAAAGTGTGAAAGAGCTGCTTTTGTCCATGGTATCTTCGATAATTCTTGGCATTGGCATTTTTATTCTCATTTATATTTTTTACATATCTAAAAATGAAATTAACAAAAGGCGTTTATGGGCTTCTACCATAATAGTATTGATATTGGCAAACCTTTTTTATGCAATAACCGTTTATGGCGTTTTTCAAAAGGGCTATATAGAAATGACGGCAAACAATGCTGAAATCCTCACAGAAAGGATTAAAGCGGATATTGATTCGGTGCTTTCCAAAGGAGTCGTATATTCCAGGTTTTCCGGCATGGAGGAGTATCTTAAAGGTATCTACAGGGATATAGATGAGATTGAATCTATCAGCCTTGCTGCAGAGGATGAAGCAATATTGTCTGAAAGTGAATATGTTGCTTCCGCCGCACTAAAAAAGGATGCAGAAGGCGTTGGGATGAGATTAAATATTAAAATATCCAGAGAATACATCAGCGGCCGGCTTTCTGACACCCTGCTGGATCTTGCCACCATCCTCATTGTCTCGATTATGATTTCCATCGAAATTGTATTGTTTGTAATAACCCTTCTCATGGGGACGAAAAAGGAAAATAATATAGAAGTAAAAGATGTAGAAAAAGATATAGAAGTAAAGGATTTGGAAAAAGATGAAGCAGGTATAGTAAGAGGGGTAGCCTTTGTGGTGTTTACTCTGTTGTATATGACCGTGGCGTTTGTACCGATTGTCATGACAAAGCTTTACCGGCCCATATTCAACCTGCCCTATGATATTGTAATAAGCCTTCCAATAAGCGCTGAAATGCTTTTTTCAGTCATAGCGGCAGCCTTTTGTGGAGTACTCATTGACAGGGGCGGCTGGAAGCCTGCTGCTATTGCCGGCTTGATTACACTTGTTTTGGGGAACCTGGCATCAGGGATAACAAATGACGCAGTGTTTTTCATTTTATCAAGATGCCTTTGTGGTATAGGTATGGGTCTGGTACTTACTGCAATCAGGGTTTACGGTTATTCTATGGCAAAAGAAGGCCAGGAGGAAAAGTACATTGCAAGCGTGAATTCAGGTGCAGTTACCGGGTGTAGCGCAGCAGTAGTTGTAGGGGCCATGATTGCGGACAGGGCGGGCTTTTCCAGATCCTTTATGCTGGTAGCACTGTTAGGGATCCTTACACTTGGTATTGTTTATATATTTGCAAGAAACAACAAGATTGTGAGGGCATCATCGACTGCGGCTGTCAAAGCATCCTGGAAGGAATTAATCAGATGCGTCGACGGAAAGTTCATTTCGTTTATATTGTTTATGATTTTCCCCGCCTATATACTGGCCATGTTTTTGAATTATTACTTCCCGGTTTTTGCCAACGATGCAGGTTTATCTACTTCCAATATAGGAAGAGCCTTTATGCTCAACGGATTATGTGTGGTTTATGTCGGCTCATTGCTTAGCGGCTTTATACATAAAAGGCTTGGTAATATAAAGGGAATGGTACTTGGGATAATCATTGCCGCAGTTGCCATGATAGTCTTTGCACAATATGGAAATATCATGGCTGCCTTCACGGTCATTATAGTTATGGGCATTACAGATGGGTTTACAGTGCCTGCCCAGTATTCATACATGATGAAGCATCCGCTTGCACTACGTATCGGTCAGGGTAAGACAATAAGCTTATTCAGTATTGTAAGCAATATTTCCAAGAGTGTTGCGCCTCTCATCTTCGGTATTGCTGTCCTTAAAGGCGGATTTACAGGCATAGCACTTATTGGAGCCATAACGGCAGTTCTGGCAATTGCCTTTGCAATAATAGGGATTACAGGTAAAAGTACCGGAAGTATCACCTCTGAAAGGGGTGCATAAATGGTTTTGGAAAAAAGGAACCTTCATCCGGGCGATCTTGACGAGCTTGCAGCGGTTCACAAAAGTATAATTGGAGCTTTGAAGGATAAGCAGCAGTATGCAAACACTACCAGAAGTGAATTCGAAGAAATACTTTGTGGACAGGGTATGGCTATGGGCACATTTGACAAGGGAAAGCTGGTAGGCTTCTGTATTTTCCTTTTCCCGGGAGACAGCGGTGAAAACCTCGGAATTGATATCGGTCTTGCCGAGGATGAACTGGACAGTGTGGTGCATATGGAGGCTGGGGCAGTGTTATCCGAGTACAGGGGTATGGCGCTTGTTGCCGATATGGCAAATGAATTGCTTGAAAGAATTAAAGCCGGAGCAAGGTACAGGTATGTTCTTTCAACCGTGCATCCTTTAAACATACCAAGCTTGCGGATTCAATTCAAGTTCGGCCTGAAAATCGTGGCTTTGAAGGAAAAGTACGGCGGGCTTATGAGATACATATTAATGCATGATCTGCACGAAAAGGTACAAACAGTGTACTGCCGGCAAAGAAGTATTGAATGCAGGGACTTTGAAACTCAGATAAGCCTTTTGTCACAGGGCTTTAAAGGAATAGGTTTTGCTTTGGAACAGGGAAAAGAGCATATAATATTTGCGAAATAATTGGTTTTGATAAAGGGAGATAGGTAAAAGTGGGGAGAATAGCTGAAAAATACAAGGATAAAAGACCCGGGGAAACTGTAGGCTTTATACAGGACAAGCTGGAGAGGTATGGCATAAAGACAGGCGAGACATGGTATGACTCAGGGGTCGAGAACTGCTATTCATTAAGGGTATGCATAGAAGGAACGGACGTGGGCGCTAATGGAAAGGGCATGACGAAGGAATATGCCAGAGCAAGCGGCTATGCAGAGTTTATGGAACGGTTGGAAAACATGATGCTCTATATAGGCCAGATAGATACAAAAATAATTAAGGAAACTGGTTTCTGGCTTGCTCCCGATGAAAGACAGATATCTCCGCGGGAGCTTGCCGAAATGGACAATCCTTTAATAAACAAGTGTCTTGACGCTGTTTCGACTTTGAAGGACGGTACGGTCCTTTCCCGGGTTGAGGCTGCAAAAAGGTGGAGGTTTAACGCTTTAGGAGAAACTGGCTTTGAAACCACACTGGTTCCTTTTTTCAGCCTGCAAAACAGAGAACTTGTTGAACTGCCGGTTATGATGCTAAGATATGTTTATGGCAGCAATGGCATGTGTGCCGGAAATACTCCGCATGAAGCACTGCTTCAAGGAATGAGCGAAATATTCGAAAGGCATGTAAATCAAAAGGTACTGGTTGAGAGGATAACCCCTCCCGATGTGCCGGAGGAGATTCTTTCCAACTATCCTTCCGTCTGTAATATAATTCAGAGTATTAATGCCAAAGGCAATTACAAGGTAATAGTCAAGGACTGCTCGTTGGGGGAAGGTTATCCTGTAGTTGCCTCCATACTTATAGATACCGACCTTCAGACCTATTCGGTTAAATTCGGCGCCCATCCATCCTTTGAAATAGCTGTTGAGCGTACGCTGACAGAGCTGTTCCAGGGAACCAATATTGTAAATGTAAGCAGGGAAAACTCATTTATATGGATGGATTCATACAGTAAGGATAACATCGGCAATATTATTAAAAATGGCGCCGGGATTTATCCAAAAGAATTCTTCTTCAAAAACAGCCCTTATAAGCTGCGGGATTTTTCTGATGTAGAGCATCTATCCAATAGCGATTTGCTGGAGAAAGCATTTAAAATGATCCTTGACAAGGGCTATGATATTTACATAAGGGATGTCTCATTCCTGGATTTTCCGGCATTTCACATTGTAGTGCCCGGCTTTAGCGAGGCTTATCCCATGAATGAGATAAGAATGAGAGAAAAAAACACTATCGAAAGCGTTTCCCTGATTCTTAAAAATTTATCCGACGCCAGTAATAATGAGCTTGAGAAGGTCATAAGGATTTTCAGGTACAAAATGCATTCCAATTTTGAAAACACACTGCCCTTCATAATGCAGCTGCCCATTGACAGGGATTTTGCGGGTGTTGTGTTTCCCGAGACTTATCTTGTTGCTATAATAAGCTATTATCTTGGCAGAGACAGTATTGCCTTTTCAATAATAAACGACACAGTGAAAATTTTTGAGAAGATTATTGAAAAAGGCGACCCAAAGCTGATTTTTCTGCGATGCCTGAGAGACTGCATCGGCAGCAGGATGGATGGAACCGCTGACAAGACAGCTTATGAAATACTAAAACGGTTTTATACCGAAGAGGTAATTACAAAAGCTATGGATATTGTCCGGGACAGGGACAGAATCCTTAAAAAGGGATTTCCGGTGCTTTCATGCCCGGACTGCGGCTTGTGTGAAGTGAAAGGTTATTGTTCATATAAAACCGTAGAAGGATTTCTTGTAAGCGTAGGAAAGGCAGCAGCAGAAAACAGGATAGACCAAAGGAGGCTTGGCGATATATTGCCTGATATTTATTAACAGTGTTTTATCTTATATAAAGGGGGTTCTAAGAAGATTATGAAAAGAACTTTTCTGTTTATTTCCCTGGTTATCATGACGGCATTATTGGTGACATCATGCAGGCAGGCAAGCACAGGAATCGGTGAAGTGGTAATTGCTCTTGCAGGTCCGTTGGAATTAATGGATGATTCTACAGGGTTTTTAAAAGGAGCGCAAATTGCACTTGAAAGATGCGAAAAGGATTATTCATCAGAGGGTCTCAGCGTCAAGCTGCAGATAGAAGATGACAAGGGATCCTTCAAGGACGGATTGCTTATTGCAAGGAAGCTTGTTGAGGACACCAGGGTGACAGCTGTAGTGGGGCATTGGAATTCTCACATTACAATCCCTGCTGCCGATCTTTACAATGATGCAGGCAAGGTTATGCTCTCGCCCATAGTATCCAGCAACAGCATCACAGAAAAGGGGTATTCCTATGTTTTCAGAAATACCCTCAGTGATTCCGACATGGGTAAGGCAATGGCGGAATATGCATCAAAAAACAAGCTGGACAGGATCGCAGTGTATTATCTGGATAATAATTATGGAAGAGGATTGGCCAAGGCCTTTCAGGATGCAGCTTCGCAAATGGGTATCCAGGTTTTGGACTGGACTTCGGGCTTTAACAGTCAGGTAGAGCTTGAAAAGGCCCTGGAGAAGTGGAGAGTGTTGGAGGTTAACGGACTTTTTGTTGCACACTCAATGTACTATGGCGCTGAGGATTTCATTTCCGAGTTTAGAAAACTGGATAAGACCACACCGATTTTCGGGGGCGATGCAATGGATGTCGCAACGATTACGGATAAGCTGGGTAAAGACATTGAAGGCTTTGTAGTCCCTACCATCATGTCCTCCGGTTCAAGTGAAAACGCTCGGGAGTTTATTGCAGCATATAAGGAGAAATATAATGAGGCTCCCGATGTCTGGGCACTTCAGGGATATGATTCGGTTATGCTTATTGCAGATATGGCATTCAGGATAAAAAGTAACAATCCTTCGTATATAGCTAATGAGTTAAGAAACCTTAAGGATTGGGAGGCATTGACAGGTAAAGTGTGTTTTGACTCCAGCGGCAATATGACAGGTCTGAAAATTGATTACAAGGTAATAAAAGACGGAAAGTTTCAACCGTTAAATAACTAGAAAGGGGGAGCGTCTTATATGAATAAGGAGCCTATTTTCAGAAAGGTAGCCATAGACAGGATATCATCACCCGAGCAGTTGGACCAGATAGTAAGGATTACCAGTCCCAGATCCTGGATAGGTCTGGCTGCCCTTCTTGCAATAATAATATCTGCTCTTATCTGGGGAATAGTTGGAAACCTGCCTGACATGGTAGATGGTATGGGCATTGTTTTCTCCGGAGGAGGTGTGGAAAATGTCATGCATCCTGTAGCCGGAAAAATAACTGATGTCAGAGTAGAGGTTGGGACTTATGTTAATAAGGGGGATCTGATTGCTCTTGTTGACTTAAGTGATGAGATAGCCAAGCTTGACAGATATAAAAAGGATTTGTTGATTTTAAAGGATTTTAAGCCTGATGACATCAACAATACAGATATTGATTTGTCTTCGAATCTAAGCGACATCTATGATATCTCATCCAGAATAAAGCAGGCAGAGGAATCCTACAAGGTATCAGAAGTCGGAAAACTTAATGAGACCCGGCAGATTGCCTCAAACAAGGATTCGGCCTTGCTGAGTGTTACACAGGGAAAAAAGGGAGTGACAGATGCGCAATTATCTCTGGAGGTTGCCATAAAAACCAGGGATGTGGCATTAAAGAATATGGAGACTCAAAAAGACCTTTTATCCCAGGGAGCCATTTCAAAAAATGAATATGATGCGGCAGAAAGAAATTATGAGAAAGAAAAGGTTAATGCTGAAATAGCTGAAGGAAGCCTTGCATTGGCTAAAATACAATTGGAAGCCGCCGAAAAAAATTATAACGCCATCAGCAGGGGAGATCAGATAGGAGTAAGCTCTGCCCAGGTGCTCCAGGAAAAAGAAAATCTGGAGCTGCTTTATGCACAATTTGAAAGCACAAAGAAAATCAATATGCAGAATCTTGAGGAAAATATCCGGAATACTTTAAAAAAAATCGAGATGAATTCAAAGATAATATCCACCTGTAACGGTAAAATCATGGAGGTTATCAGCAAGGATTCATATGTACAGACAAACTACCCTGTTGCCACTGTTATAAGGCAGGATGAGACAATTAACAGCATGGAGGTAATTACCTATATAGCTGCCCAGGATGCCAAAAAGATCAAACTGGGTATGGAGGCACAGGTGTCGCCCACCTTTGCCAAGAAAGAGGAATATGGGTACATAATCGGATATGTTACAAAAATCGGTGAATACCCGGTAACTCAGACCAGCATGACAAAAGTATTGGGAAACTCTGACATTGCGTCAATGCTTTCCATGGGCAACCTTCCTGTAGAGGTCAGGGTCAACCTGGTGGTAGACCCCAATATTCCCAACCTTTTGGATTGGACAACATCAAAGGGTGAAGAGCTTAAGGTAGACAGCGGCACAATATGCAATATTTCAATGGTAGCCAGTGATAAAAAGCCCATTGAGCTTGTTATACCATATATAAAAGAAAAACTTGCCGGTGAAGATTGAGGGGTGTCAAAATGGATAAAAGATGCAAAACTCCTGCAGTATTGCAGATGGAGGCACTGGAATGCGGAGCTGCATCCCTTGGTATGATCCTTGCATATCATGGTAAGTTCATACCATTGGAAAAGCTGAGAATAGACTGCGGTGTTTCCAGAGATGGAAGTACGGCGAAAAATATGCTTAAAGCTGCAAGAAAATACGGCCTGGAGGCTAAAGGCTTTAAAAAGGAACCTGAGCAGCTTAAGGATATTGAATTGCCTGCAGTTATTCACTGGAATTTTAATCATTTCCTTGTTCTTGATGGTTTTGGAAAGAAAAAGGTTTACCTTGTTGATCCTGCCAGAAGCACTACCACCAGGTCTTTCTTCCATGAGTTTTTAAATCCGAATAAAAGGACTTCAGTGACAGTCAGGGCTTTAGCCGGAAACGGCCTGTAGAATACATATGCAAAGGGCTCCAGCCTGCCTGCCGCCTCGCTGTCCATCTCAATGAGCTCCCCTGTTTCCGGATCGTGCAGCTCATACCTGTTATGCGATAAGGGTAAAAGTGCAACAGGCTTTGATCCCTCCTTGAGAAATGCAAGAAGCGGTCCGTTGTCTCCAACCCACCAATCATCTCTAAGGGCTACTTTACGTGTTCTTATTCTTGTAAGTCTGCTAATTTCCTCCAACAGGTCATTGTCATCCAAGGACTTGTAGTTCTGAGGCATTTTGGCAATTTTCATATTAAGTGCACTGCATACCATTGCAGCAGCATCATAAATGGGTCTTGTCAGACCTATTGTCTGTACCACTTTTATTTTTCGTGAGATGACTGACATCAGGCTTTTAAGTGAAATGTCAAAAACCGCTGCATCACTGACTTTCTTTCTGTTAAACCTGTCAATATCGTTTGCTTCATGAACCTTTCGCGTTAACTTTAAAAGCTCCGCCAATATGTTTGCAGCTTTGAAAATATGCCGGCAAAAGTCTCCGATAGCCAATATGCTCTCAGTAGGAACCGACTTTATTGTGCCTTCCCCTGATACCTTAACCCAGCTGTGCCTTCCAACCGGAAAATATTCGGCACTTATATCAACCTCGGTACCCCCGGCTCCCTCTCCTGTTACCTTAAAGCCTGAAGCTGCAAACCACAGGAACCTGTCTTTGGGCTTTAATGCCATATCTCCGCTTATATCTACTACTGCATCCGCCTCCAGATCCCTGGCCTTTTCAGGTATGTATTCCTGGCCTGATGATGCCCAAAGCTTTTCAAACCACTCTTCTATAGCCTTTGCAGCTTCTTCCGGGTATTCCCTGCCTGCATTCTCAAACTCATCCTTGCTGATTTCAACCATACGTGTTCCAAAGATACCGGTCGCAAGAATACCCTGCTGATGGTTGAAGTCCGTTCCTATGAGGATTTCACCATTTTTAGCGCTGAACACTCTTTTCCTGATACCCTGGGGTTCGTCGTTTACAATGTTCACGAGGAAAAGATCCGCTTCACCGGATACAATAGCCCAAATTTTGTCCTTTTTTAACAGAACGGACAAATTGCCTTCTACTCTGTCTATTTCTTTTCCTTTAACAAGCATATCAATAAAGTTACTCATATTCTCACCCCTTACTCCATTGAGATCAATTTGGAATAATGCCCCGGTACATCTTTCATGCTTTCATGTGTTCCACGCTGAACCACCTTACCCTTATCAAGGACTATTATTTCATCACAATCTCTGATAGTGCTCAATCTATGGGCTACAATAAGACATGTACAGCCTCTTCTCCTTATAGCCCTGTCAATATGCTCCTCTGTTTTAGGATCCAGAGCACTTGTAGCTTCGTCCATGATAAGTATGGTGGGATTTACCGCCAGTGACCGCGCGATTTCTATTCTTTGACGCTGGCCGCCGCTGAAATTCCTTCCTCCCTCCAGTACAACATGGCTGTATCCGCCATCCCTCAGGAGTATGTCCTCATGGATGCAGGCATCTTTTGCCGCCTGCAGGATACTAATCTCAGGCAGTGTTTCGTCCCAAAGAGAGGCATTATCCTTTATACTTCCTTCAAACAGCATGATGTCCTGGTCAACAACTGCAATAGAGTTATTTACAACATCTCTTGGTATCTGCTTCCTGGTTTTCCCGTCAAAGAGCACTTCTCCCGACCATGGCGAATACAGGCCTGCAACAATCCTTGCAACAGTTGATTTTCCACTGCCCGAGCCTCCTACAAGTGCTACCCTGGAGCCTGGCTTTAATTTTAGATTAAAATTCTCTATTAAGGGATTATCAAGGGGATTATAACCAAAGCTTAAATCGCGTATCTCAAT
>Ga0366774_1035_pt1 | contig 22356 bp, 15 predicted proteins | sample BONcelHN113001D9_FD_207068 | JGI IMG/M metagenome (GOLD analysis project Ga0366774, IMG submission 207068) | Enriched cells from coal bed in the Powder River Basin, Montana, United States - BONCAT cells N11 rep2 HSBNCT.N11.300.1.D9 ...
AGAGGTATCACAATGAAGTATTTACTGGGTTTGGATGCAGGTACTTCTTCATTCAAGGCGGCATTGTTTGACGAGGAAGGAAAGATGGTCACAAGATATAGCGAAGACTATTCGCTGATTATGCCTGCTCCTTCAATTGTCGAATTCTGTTGCGAAGATTATTGGAACATATGCAAAAATGTTTTAAATAAAATTGTTAAATATTTGAATGCGGACTCTGCTGATATAAAAGCCATGGCTATCAGCAGTCAAGGAGAAACGCTTATATGTCTGGACAGGTTCGGAAAGCCCCTGAGAAATGCCATTGTCTGGCTTGATAACAGGTCAGACAGGGAAGCTGATTTGATCAGGGAAAAGTTTGGACCGCAAAAGGTATATGAAACTACGGGTCAATCCGAGGTAGTTGCTACGTGGCCTGCAACCAGGATCCTGTGGTTAAGAAAAAATGAACCTGAAATATTTAACAGAACCTGCAAGTTTTTGCTGCTTGAAGATTATTTGATTTACAAGCTTACGGGAAGATATGCTGCTGAAAAATCATTACTATGCTCTTCCCTGCTGCTGGATATTCACAGAGGGTGCTGGTGGCAGGAAATGCTGGATTTTTTATGTATAAAACCGGAGCAATTGCCGCAAATAAATGAATCGGGAACGGTAGTCGGGAATCTTACCAATGAAGCCAGTGAAGAGACGGGACTCAATAAAGGGATTCTTGTTGTAACAGGTGCTCTCGATCAAACAGCCGGCTTGATCGGGGCGGGTAACTTAAAGCCCGGTTCTGTTCTGGAAACAACAGGGTCGTGTCTTGCCCTTTGTGCAAATATAAGCAAGCCAATACCCTATAATCCGGCGCTAAAGCTGACATGTCAGGCTCACGCAATATCCGGCAGGTACTATTTGCTTTTCTGGGCACAGACAGCCGGTATTGTTCTTAAATGGTTCAAGGAGAATTTTTATAAGCTTGAGGAAGAGAAGGCTGTTTCTGCAGAAAAAAGTATTTTCGAAATCATGGATAGAGAAGCAATGAATGTGCCGGCCGGATCTGAGGGGTTATTGATGCTTCCTCATCTGAGCGGGGCTGCCTGCCCGGAATACAACCCTTATGCCAGAGGAGTGTTTTCAGGCTTTACACTAATGCATACCAGGCCCCATTTTGTAAGGGCTATTATGGAATCTGTGGCATTTATGATCAACAGGTATGTAAAGATCCTTGAGGAATTGGGGATATTTATTGATGAAATTCATTCTTTCGGCGGCGGAGCGAAGAGTAAGCTATGGAATTCCATAAAAGCCGATGTTACAGGAAAAACTTTTATAACGGTAAAAAATGAAGAAAATACATGCCTGGGAGCTGCCATATTGGCAGGCGCCGGCTCGGGGGTTTTCAGTTCTATTGAGAATGCCTGCTCCCGGCTGGTTGAAATTAACACAAGATATGAACCGGATTCCCGTAACCTGGACGTTTATCTCAAGGGTTATGATTCATATCTCAGACTGTATACGAGCCTTGAAAATATGTTTTGCAGTAAAATTAAATGTTCGAAGATTAGTGTTCTATAAAACCTGAAGGTTTATAGAGGGATGGAAGCAAGATTGTAAAAATAGAGGTTATTTAATTATTGTAGAGGTGTTTATTATGAGCAGTAAACTTCTGGCAGGATGGTCGCAAAAAAATATAACTCCATCGAAACCCTCATTGCTGGCAGGCCAGTTTTATGAAAGGATTGCCGAATATGTACGTGATCCTATTACAGCAACCGCTCTTGCTTTGGAATCGGTTGATGAAAATGGCGCTGTGATCGAACAAGCCATAATGATCTCCTGTGATTTATTGCTTGTTGAAAAGCATATACAGGAGAGATTAAGGCAGCATCTTAACGAAAAACTGCCTGGTTTTGATATTAAAAAGCTGCTTATCTTTGCGACGCATATACATACAGGACCCTTTACATCGGTGGATGAGCTGTCAAAATTTGGTGGTGATGCATTAAAGTATCCTGTGGAAAAGGAAGGCTTTATAACGCCATCGGAATATTCCGAATTCCTTATAGACAGATTATGTGAAGCAGCTGTTGAGGCATGGTTGGGACGACGACCGGGCGGTGTAAGTCATGAACTGGGATTTGCAGTAGTCGGATATAACAGAATGGTTATGTATAATGACGGTTCGGCTAGAATGTATGGGCAAACGAGTGAAATTGATTTTGATTCCTTCACGGGAACTTCCGATCATGGAGTAGAAATTCTTTATATATGGGATGAATTTAAGGAATTGACCGGCCTTGCTATAAATGTTGCCTGTCCGTCACAGGTGGTAGAACAAAAGAAATATATATCAGCCGATTTCTGGGGCGAGGTTAGAAAAGAGATATCAAAAAGGTATTCAAAGGACATTTTTATACTTGCAATGACAGCTGCTGCCGGTGATCAATCTCCCAGGGATCTGACCCGCAGCAGTATTTCCTTAAAGGAGATGAACAGTGAAGCAGGGCTTGCAATCATTGCAGAGAGAATTGCAAATTCAGTGGATTCAACAATAAGTTCAGCCAGATCAAAAATAAGTAGTAGTGTCGATTTCAAGCATCTGGTATGTGAGATCGACCTGCCCATCAGAAAGGTCACTAAAACTGATGTTGAGCGAGCACAGCTTTCGCGCGATAGGATTATTAAAGATAATCAGCTTCATTTGAAGAATAAGAAGTATAAAAAGGAAATTGAAAACCCGGACGGCGAAGAATTATTCCATCTTGTATTGTTTGACGGTATTATTACAAGGTATGAAAGACAAAAAGAAAACCCATTTTACAATATAGAGCTGCATGTAATAAAAATAGGGGAAATTGTAATTGCCACCAACCCTTTTGAACTGTTTCTGGATTACGGATTGCAAATAAAAGCAAGGAGTAAAGCACGTCAGACATTTATCATTGAGCTGGCCTGTGACTGTGGTCTGTACCTGCCCACTGCCAGAGCGGTTAATGGAGGCGGCTACAGTGCCCAGGTGTGCAATGGCTTTGTGGGACCTGAAGGTGGACGACTTCTTGTAGATCATACCGTGAAGCTTATTAATGATTTGATGTAAAAACCCCCATGGAAAATAACTGGTATAAAAGGAGATTTTTATGACCGACAAAGTAAAAAGATATATTCCATTTAATTTTTATTGGGATGATGTACCAATAGATCTCTCGTTTGTATACGAAAATGAAAAACCCGCCGGCCGGCATGGATTTTTAAAAGTCAAAGCTGATAAATTCATATTTGAAGACGGAACCGAAGCCAGGTTCTGGGGAACCAATTTCAACAGCGCAGGCAACTTTCCATCTCATGAACATAGCGAAAAGCTTGCGGAAAGGCTGGAGAAAACAGGCCTCAACCTTGTCAGGCTGCACCAGCTGGACGCCGAATGGTCTACGCCAAACATATTCCAGTTTACAAAGGGCAGGCTGCAGGACAATACCATGAGTCTTGATTCCAAAAGCATGGACAGGCTGGATTACCTGATTTACTGCCTGAAAAAGCATGGCATATATATTTATATGGATCTTCTGACATACAGGAAGTTCAAGCCCGGCGACGGCCTTGAGAACACTGAAGGCCTTAAAGACGCCGCAAAACCGTATACCAACTTCAACAGGCCCTTGATTGAGCTCCAGAAGATCTTCAACGAGCAGATATGGAATCATATTAATCCTTACACAGGGCTGGCATATAAGGATGAACCCTCTGTTGTCCTTACAGAGCTTGCAAATGAAAATGAGCTTTTTAATCAGAAAGCCAATCCTATTGTGCTGGAGCCCTATAAATCCGAATTGGAAGCAAAATACAGAGGATGGGCTCTCGCAAATGATATATCAACGGATAAAAATGATATAGACTTTAGTTCTCAGGATAAAAACATGCTGCATTTTCTGTGTGATGTACAGAAATCATATTACACAGAGATGATGCAGCACTTAAGGAGTATCGGCGTCAAGATACCAATAACCGGTACCAACTGGGTATTTAATGCAGCTCTTCTCTCATGTCAGCTTGTCACCGACTTTACAGACAATCATACATATTGGTACGATTTGACCTGGAGCGAGCAGGACAAGCGCTTCAATAACAGGTCCATGGCCGGTAGTTCATGGAATATTACAACTGCATTACCCTTTATGCGGGTATTGGATAAACCATTTTTTGTTTCGGAATGGGACGACCCCTGGCCTAATGAGTGGAGGGTCGAAAGTACGCTGCTTATGGCTGCCGTGGGATCCCTGCAGGGATGGTCCGGTTTTGCAATACATACGTACAGGTACGATACAGATGAAAAATCTGATATGATAGGAAAGGAGGTCACATCAGGGGCCATAGGGGGAATTCACTACCGCGGGGGCATATTTGACACTTTCAACGATCCTGCAAAATACGGCCTGTTTTATCATGCAGCTCTTCTTTTTAGAAGAGGTGATGTAAAAGAAGCATTGGAATCCATTAATGTTAAGGTTGATGATCTTAGCCTGGATATCTCACAGACTGGATGCCTCGCCGGATTAACTGAAAAAAGCAAAATCGGAATGCTGCTTCCTGGACAAAAAGCGATGGCAGACAGAATCGTACCGCCGGATGAAACTGTGATTGATCCCGACAAAGGTGAGGTTTTATCGGACACGGAAGAAATGTATAAAAGCTGGGATAAAAAAACAGGATGGATTGATACACCCAGGACAAAAGCAGTTTATGGGTTTGTTGGAAGCTGCGGGGAAATCTCATTAAAAGATATGAAAATTAAGGCAAAAACTGATTTTGCCACCATTGCAGTCAGCTCCCTGACCAATGATCCGCTGTACAGTTCGCCCAACATTCTATTAACTGCAGCAGGCAGGGCTGATAACTCGGGAAGCAGTTACAATGAGGATCATACCGTGCAGCTTGAACGGGGGCAAGGGCCTGTGATGATAGAAGTTGTTGAGGCTGAAATAAAAATTAAAACCTGCCATAGAAATTTGAAAGTATGGGCAGTTAGTGACAAAGGAGCTTTTATCGGTGAAATACCGTCAAAATATGAAAATGAGGTTTTCCGGTTTGAGACAGGCGGCGGATATGCTTCGATGTATTACCTTATACAAGCGCAATAGACATAGCTTTCAGCCATTAATAATTTTCCGTTTATAGGGGGCAGGATATGCAGAATGACATTGCAGCCAATTCCGTTAAAGCACAAAGCAAAACAGGTTTAAATACTAACCTGAAAAGATTATATTCACAAAGGTATCTTCAGGCTATGGCTCTTCCGGGGATCGTCTGGATGATCATATTTTGTTATATACCTCTTGTATGGATAGTTATTGCATTTAAGGAATATGATATTGTCAAACCAATTTGGTCTGTTCCATGGGTCGGATTCACGCATTTTACCGACTTTTTCAAGGATGAACAATTTCTTACCGTAATAAGGAATACCTTTGGGATAAGCCTGCTTCGTCTGGCGGCAGGCTTTCCTGCACCCATTATTTTTGCCCTGCTTCTTAATGAAATCAGGCTGGTTAGATTCAAGAAACTCGTACAGACTGTATCCTACCTTCCCCACTTCCTTTCCTGGGTAATACTTGGTGGAATTGTAACGCCCTGGTTATCTGATACGGGTTTTATAACAAACGCACTTTTTAACCTGCACATAATACCGGAACAGGCCTTATTGCTGGGAGAGCCGAAATATTTCTGGCAAATTGCCGTAATATCGGATATATGGAAGGAATTAGGATGGTCTGCCATTATTTACATCGCAGCCATTGCCGGGATTAGCCCTGCGCTTTATGAGGCTGCTACGGTTGATGGGGCCGGGAGGTTTAGAAAGATATGGTATATAACACTTCCATGCATAAAAGGTACCATAGCAATCCTTTTTGTCCTTGCTGTCGGGAGTATTATGAATACGAATTTCGACCAGATTCTGGTGCTGAGGAATTCCTTGAACCGCAGCTCAAGTACGGTACTGGATATTTTTGTTTACCATATGGGAATTCAATCAGGGAGATTTTCATATGCGACGGCCATTGGACTCATAAGGTCGGTGGTATCTTTGTCCCTCCTGCTGCTGGCCAATTCCGTAACTAAAAAATTAACCGACTCATCACTGTTTTAGGGGGTAAAATCTAATTGAGGAAATCATCCAAATCCAGGCTAAGATCCATAGAGTTATTCGATATAATAAACATGCTGTTTGCAATATCCGTTTGTTTTCTAACCCTTTACCCTATGTGGTTCACTGTAGTCAATGCCTTCAATGACGGTACCGACGCCTTGAGGGGAGGTATATACTGGTGGCCCAGGGTTTTTACCATTAATAATTTCAAGGCTGTGTTTGGTACAAATAATATAATAGACTCCTTTTTTGTCAGTGTAGCCAGGACTGGACTGGGGACAGTCACACATGTTTTCCTGACTGCCATGGTCTCATATGCTCTTTCGAAGCGGGACCTTATGGGGCGCAAAGCTTATCTGGTAATCGGGACAATTACGCTATTCTTCGGCGGAGGGCTTATTCCAACCTTCCTGCTTATAAAAACACTGGGACTTTATGATAACTTCCTGGTTTATATAATTCCAACCATGTTTAGTTTTTATGAGCTGCTTATATTCCAGGCATTCTTCAGGGAAATACCCGTTAGTCTTGAAGAGTCTGCCAGAATGGATGGCGCAAATGACTTTATCATATTCCTCAAGGTAATAATCCCGCTTTCCAAACCGGTACTTGCTACCATTGCTCTTTTTGTCGGAGTCAGTCATTGGAATGATTACTTTATGGGTGTTGTGTACATATTGAATGCCAAACTGCTGCCTATACAGACGTACTTATACAAGATAATAGCCCTGAGCGGATTTGACGAAATAAGAATGACAGCTCCGGACTTTGTAGGCGGCAAGCAGGTTACCTCGCAGTCCATGAAATACTCTACAATGATACTGACAACTTTACCGATAATTGCAGTTTATCCCTTCCTGCAGAAATATTTTGTGAAGGGAATGTTGATAGGATCCATAAAAGGATGATCCCATAAATCCAATCAAAATTATTATATTAAAAGGAAGAGGTGTTTTTATGAAAAGGAAAGACATTATGAAGGTGCTAGCCATTCTTATGGTCTCTGTGCTCCTGAGTATGCCGTTTTCAGGCTGTACGGCAACCAAAAAAGGCAATGACACAACAAACACATCAACAAGTGCTGCTAAGAGTACCACAGAAAAGCAGGAGGAGTCCAGTCAGCCAGATACGGCAAACGAGCCGGCTTGGAAAAAAGACACGTCACCAATTACATTGGACTGGTATTGCAACTATTCCTGGCAGTTGTCAGGAGATGCATGGCAGAAAACAAAAGTTGGACAATATGTGACTGAAAAGACAGGTGTATCAATCAATTTTATTGCTCCAGCAGGAAACGAAACTGAAAAGCTCAATACCATGATAGTATCCAACAGTCTGCCCGATTTATTGACAGGAGACAGTACCGATCCGCTCTTCAGAAAGATCATGGAATCAGGGCTGGCATATTCTCTTAATGAATTGGCCGACAAATACGACCCATATTTTTATAAGGTAATAGACAAGGATGTATTTGCATGGCATAAAGCGGAAGACGGCAATTCATACGGTTATGCAAACTGGGCTTACGGTCCGGAATCCCTTACCAGGTATCCGAATGCCATTGAAGGTACAACTACTTTTCTTGTAAGAAAAGATATCTACGAGGCTATAGGCAGCCCTGACATGAGGACGCAGGAAGGCTTTCTGAATGCATTAAAGGCTGCCAGGGAAAAATATCCGAAAATAAATGGACAGCCAATTATACCATTAGGATTTCATGACTTTGGTGACTCCGGATGCCGGTCAATCTGGATGGGTACTTTTTTTAAGAGCTTGCTTTCGGAGTATCTGGCACAGCCAAAAGCCAGGGATGGAAAAATAACCGACAGACTTACAGATCCTGATATGGTAAATTGGATCAAGACTTTAAGAGATGCTAATGAGATGGGATTGATCTCAAAAGAGGTCTTCATAGACAAAGATGCACAGATCAGAGAAAAAGTTGCCCAGGGGAGATATTTTGCTTTGATGTATCAGAGAAGCGATATGATCGCCCAGAACACCGCATTATATCAAACCAATCCTGATTCGGCGTATATTGCCATTGACCCGCCGTCAAATACGAAGCTGGACAAATGCACAATTACAGTTGGAGGGCTTCAGGGATGGTGTATCACTTTGATATCCAAGAAATGCAAAAATCCTGAAAGAGCTATCAAGTATATGACATACCGCCTCTCGGACGAAGGACAGAGAGATACTTACATGGGCAAGCAGGGCGAAACCTGGGATATCATTGACGGTAAGGAGCAATTCCTGCCGGAAATCAATGATCTGCTGGTAAAGGACAAAACAACATTTGACAACACAATCGGTGGTGTATATGGCGCATACCAGCTTTTGAACTTCATAAAGAGCAAAACCTGGGAAGCTCCGCAAGTAGAACCAAACAAGCAGGTTTGGGACTGGACTCTTGACAAAACCATCTGCGAGCCTCAATTTGATGATCTTATTCCCCTGCCGTCAAGCGAAGAAGGCATAATAGACACCAAGATATCAAATAAATGGGGCGCAGTATTGCCCAAGCTGATTCTGGCAAAGTCAGCCGCAGAATTTGATACGTTATTCAATCAATTCATTACCGAAAGGAATGCCGCAGGATATGACAAGCTGATGGCAGCCTGGCAAAAGAAGTATGAAGAAAACAAGGCTAAACTGGGTTTGAAATGATTTGCAAAATGAACGGTAAGAATACCTGGTTCATTCAATACAGCAATACCGCTAATGAAAAAGAAAACCTGCCTGCAAAGGTAGGTTTTCTTGCATCAAACAAGTGATCTGTTTCTGTATTCCACAGGTGATATTCCGGTTATTGCGCGAAAATTGGTTGCAAAGTGCTTCGGATTCTTATATCCTACCTTCTCAGCAATCTCATTTATTTTAGAATCAGAATTTTTTAAAAGCTCCTTTGCTTTTTCCATCCGTACTTTTTTTAAATAATTATGAAAGCTCTCACCTGTTTTCTCACTGAAAAGATTGGAGAAATATGAATAATTCAATGAGACATGGTTAGCCACCACAGCCAGGTTTAGATCCTTATGGTAATTATTGCCTATATACTCCAATGCTTCATCTACTTCGTTCCTGTCCTTATATACCTCCGTTAAATCAAGGAAGCACTCATTAATGTCAAAGACATACTTTTTAAATGCATAAATATAGTCATTGATATGGTCAAAATTATAAATACTTTTCAAATATTCAAATTGCATCTCCCTGGTATTGAAGTCATGAATAAGGCTCTGCTCGGAAAAGGGCTCGATGACATGCTTGTATGCCGACTCTGCAAGCTTTTCAAAGTACTGTATATTGTATGGGATTATATTATTTTGATCAAACACCTTATTGATAAGCTCGTTTATTTCGTTAATCCTTTTGGTACCGATAAGCTGCATAATCCTTTTAATCGCTTCAACAGGTATACAGAAATCCTTTTCAAGCCGTACCGTATCGTCAAAGAATATAAGCTCCGATATTCTAATTATTCGATATTTTAATGCCTCACAAGCCTGAATGTAAGCTTTCCCAAGACCACCTGCTCCGCAAGCCATAGCGCTTATACCTGTAACAAGCCTGTTACCGGTACTTTCTCTTAAATATTTGGCCAGTTCATAAAAAGGCTCTTTGGATTGTGCAATGGATACAAGACTGCCTTCAATATTGTAAAAAGCAACTGCCAGGTATTTGTTGGTATCATAAAAATCAGTTACCTGTTTCTTAAGCTGCAGATCATCATTCCATGTTCCGCTCTCAGGCTTTTTTCGTTTTCTCTCGGTAATTCCCACATAATAGCTTCCTTTTATAAAGCTTATTTTGATAATATCCGTTATATTCGCTATTTCAACATCGGTCAGGTTATCCTTCATTATGACGTAATTCAGCTCATGCTCCCAGACCTCGCTTATAAAGTTGTTCATTTTTTCTAATTTTAAATCTTCAGTTTTTTTATGCCGTATTTCTTCTTCAATTTTGTTCAGCACTTCATATAATTCAGCTTTCCTGACAGGTTTTAAAAGATAGGCTCTGGCGCCGTATTTGATAGATTCCCTGGCATATTGAAAATCGTCATATCCGGTCAAAATAATGAATTCCGGCTTAAAGTCCAGCTTATGGGCTTCTTTCATGAACGCTATCCCATCCATATTAGGCATTCTGATGTCGGTAATAGCAAGATCAATTTTCTGATTCATCAAAATATTTATGGCGTCGCTGCCGCTGCAAGCTTCAAATACTTCTGCAAGCCCGGAATCCCTCTCTTCAATTATTGCTCTGAGTCCGCTTCTTATAAGCCTTTCATCATCTACTATCAAAATATTCATACAATAACCTCGTCCCATGCGGAATTCAAATTATACGGCAATTTCATCGTAACACTGGAAAATGAATCTTCTTCGCTCTCTATCATTAGTCCGTAGTCTTTTCCATAAAACAGCTTTATTCTGGTATTAACATTCTTTAGGCCTATTCCTGTCCTGCCGCCCTGATAATGCTCTCCGGCATTACCCGGTTCAATATCCCTTCTCAATTTACCGAGAGTTTCCTTATCCATTCCCGTACCGTTATCGCTGATGATGACAAACATGGCATTATCCCTGATGCAGGCTGAGATGCTGATCAGCCCCCCCTGACCCTTCTTCTCAAATCCATGAACAACCGCGTTTTCAACAATAGGCTGGACAAGCATTCTTAGTACTTCATGCTTTAAAAGCGGAGCATCAATGTCCAGCTCCAATGTAAAAAGATTACCATAGCGTGCATTCATCAGATTAACATAGTTCTTTGTATTCTCAATTTCCTCCTCCAGCATCACATACTGCTTATCCCAATTCATATTATATCTCATCAGCCTGCCCAGCGATGTTATTATTTCCGATATTTCATATTCGTGATGGGATTCTGCCAGCATATTTACAGCTTCAAGGACATTATAAATAAAATGCTTGTTGATTTGCGACTGAAGTGCCTTCAATTCCGCTTCCTTCACAGCAATCTGTTTTTGTACGATTACCGTAATCAGTTTTTTCACCTTCACCATCATCTTGCGGAAATGGTATGAAAGCTCTCCCATTTCATCATTCCCATAAACCGGAATATCTATGTCCAGATCCCCGTCCTGGACTTTCCTCATAAAACCGATAATTTTTTTTAATTTCTTCATGAGAATCGAGATAATAAAATAGACCATGAATGACAGTATGATTATACCCATGCCAATACCCAGCAATATATAATTTCTGACCTTGTCCAGCCTATTTACCATTATATTGGCGGATGAAATCCTGTAAAGGCAGGCATCGATCATATCTATACGGGAATATACAACTGTCATATCTTTTCCATTATGTTTAAATGTAAAATTTCCTTCTTTTCCTTTTGTATTGATTTTCAGCTGGCTTTGCAGTGCTTTGGTATTCATGTTGAATTTAGCCATAAATGTACTTTCCGAATCACACACAAACTCCTCATCCTCACTTATAAGGCAATAAAAGGAATCTTCATAGCTGTTGTTGTACATATCACTAAAAAAGACCTTTGACAGCATGTTGATTTCAAGTATTCCCTGGTGCCTTTTTTCCGGATAGTTTATATCAATAGACAAAGATACGACATCTTCAGAACTCCCTGCCGACATAGCTGAATCAGCAGATTTATAAGGATGGCTGAATCGCCAGTAATATGTTCCATTTGCTTTTATTACTTCTTCTCTCCATTTTTCATCTATTATCCATTTTTCATTATATATGATCCCCCACATTTCCAATATTAGCGGATTGTTCAGAAAAATCCTTATGGAGTAAATATCCGGGTTGACACTGGAAATGCTCTGAATATTGGAAAGAGCGCCTGATTTAAACCAAATCAGGTCTTCTGCGGTATAATCCTGCTCAATACTTGCAAATGACAGGAAGTATCTGTTGTTGATAATCATTTGTGCAGCTCTGGAACAAACTTCTATATTTTTGCCGATATTGATCTCCGCCCTGCGTACTTCTTCCTGAGCACTTCTTAAGGCGTCTGCCTCCTCACTTGATTTGACATTTTGAATAAGAATGACGCCTAATACCACAACAGGTACTGCAAGCAGCAGAATATTGGATAAAATAAGCTTCTTTTCGATGCTCAATTTCTCCAGAACTCTAGTCAGACTGTTAAAAACCGCCTTTATTCTGTTTGTCATTCCTTCTCCTTACCCTGTACACCGGAAGCAAAAGCTTAATCTGACTGCTGCCCGGCATAACAATTCCATCACATCAAGCCGAGACGTAAAGACGAAATGTGATATAGTTCAGTGCAAAAAAAATATAGAAGTGTATATACCAATTATATATTAAGAATAAGCTAATTGCAAAGGACAAAAGGGCACAGGGACACGACGGATGACAAAAGGGGACGTGACAAAAGTGACAAAAGGGGACGTACCTTATTTGTCACCTGTGACAAATAAGGTACGTCCCCTTTTGTCATCCTGATTTTGCATATCTTGCCGTTATCTTGTGCAAAAATTCGAGTAATGTATAAATAATAGCAAATATTTTGCCAATATCTGCACATTAATGGAATTTTTGCACAGTTTTGTTGGTAATTTGGCATTCAGCCCATAATATCTACACATTAATGAAAATTTTGCACACCTTGCTTTGGAACGGTCAAAAATGGGTGAAAATTCTCATAAAGTGCGACAGAAGGGGACGGTTCTCGTCTGTCGCATTAACCGTCCCCGTTTAGCTTCTATATCGCTTCAAGCAGCCTGTACTGGGCTGTGTACAGCTTCCAGTAGGCCCCTTTCAATTTTATCAGCTCGTCGTGGGTTCCCTGCTCTACTATCCTGCCATCGTCTATATACATTATACGGTTGGCATTTTTTATGGTGGAAAGTCTGTGGGCAATTATAAAGGACGTTCTCCCCTTCAGCAGCTTTTCCAGTCCCTCCTGCAGTGCAAGCTCCGTTTTCGTATCTATACTGGAGGTTGCCTCATCAAGTATGAGGATCCTGGGATCGGCAAGAAGCGCTCTGGCAAAGGAAATTAGCTGCCTCTGCCCGGTGGAGAACCTGGAACCCCTTTCATTTACCTCAGTTTGATAGCCGTCCTTAAGGCCGGCAATGAAGTCATGGGCCTTTACTGCCTTAGCTGCTGCAATTGCTTGCTCATCCGTTGCATCAAGCCTGCTGTACTTTATATTGTCCATGATGGTGCCTGAAAAAATAAAGGTATCCTGCAGCATTATTCCCATCTGCCTTCTTAAGGACTCCAGCGTCACTTTTTTAATATCAATATCGTCAATGAGAACATTGCCGTTCTCAATGTCATAAAATCTGCTTATGAGGTTGACAACAGTTGTTTTGCCTGCACCGGTAGAGCCAACAAGTGCAATGGTTTCGCCGGGGCTCACGGTAAAGCTTATCTGGTTTAAAATCCTTTCACCTTTTTCATAACAGAAATCAACATCCCTGAATTCCACCTTTCCTGTAATGGACGGCATTTCAAAGGCCCCGGGAAGATTTGCCACCAGCGGCTTTTCATCCACGGTTTCAAATATTCTCTCCAGATATGCAATTGCAGTTATTATGGAATTATAGAAATTGCCCAGATTGGCCACCGGCTCCCAGAATCTCCATATATAGCTCATAAAGGCAATTATTATTCCTACCGTTATTCCATCCTTTCCAAGTCTGTTGACCCCGGTAATAAAAACTGCAACCACTCCTGTTACTGATACAATATCAATTACCGGCCATAAAAGAAATTGAACCTTTACAGCTTTCATCCAGGAATTTCTGTATTCATTGCTCTGCTTCCTGAAGATTTTCAGGTTCTCCTCTTCCCTTGCAAAGGACTGGGTTACTTTTATACCACAGATACTTTCATGTATGTATGCATTCAGATTGGCCTGCTTTCTGCTTACCTTCTGCCACGCTTTTCTCTGGGCATTCTTTATAATCATAATGGCAGCTATAAGAACAGGCATCGCCACCATACATATAAGTGTCAGCTTTACGTTGAGGAACAGCATGAATGTTATTATGGCAACAAGAGTAAACATGTCGGTAATTAAATTGATTATTCCATTGGAAAGCAGATCACTAAGTGAGTTTACATAATTGACTACCCTTACCAGTATCTTTCCATGAGGTCTGCTGTCATAAAAAGTAAAAGGCAGCTTCTGCAGGTGAACAAAAAGATCCTTTCTGATGTTGTGTATAACACTCTGGCCTATGAACGACATGGTTCGGATTCTGAATTTCATACAAACAGTACCTATCACCAGCGTCGTTATATAGATTCCAGCCAGAATCAGTAGTCCGGGGATATCTCTGCCGGGAATCTTGTCGTCAATAGCCACCTTCACAAGGTATGGGGCAAGAAGTGACAGTGCGCTGGCAGCAAGCATCAGCAGCACTGTAACTACAACTTTGTATTTAAAAGGCCCCAGGTATCCAAGCATTCGTTTCAGCTGTTTAAAATCAAATTTGGTATCAAGCTCTTCATCTATATCAAATTTATTTCTCGCCATATTATCCTCCTGTTATATCCTCTTGCAACTATCCTCCTGTTATTATCCTCCTGTCATTAACCTGCCAGTTCCGGTGAAGCATCATTAAAATTACCGTATTGATTTTCAAATACACTGTGATAATATCCTCTTTGGGACAGGAGCTCCTCATGTGTACCCCTTTCCGTTATTTTGCCGTTATCCAGTACAAGTATCAGGTCTGCATTTTTTACGGAAGATATGCGGTGAGCTATTACAAAAGTTGTCTTATCAGTGTAATAGTCCTTTAGAGTCTTATGAATTTCATGCTCCGTCTCTATATCCACACTGGAAGTGGTGTCGTCGAGTATCAAAATAGCTGGATCCTTAATGATTGCCCTTGCCAGTGCTATTCTTTGCTTTTGTCCTCCCGAGAGGCCGACACCCCGCTCACCTATAATGGTATCATAGCCCTCTTTGAAGCTTGTAGTGAACCCATGGGCATCCGCCATTCCAGCAGCCCATTCCACCCTGTCCATAGCTATATCCGGTACCCCGTATGCAATATTCCCCTCAATGGTATCTGAAAAAAGAAATATGTCCTGCATGGCAACTGCAACATTTTCCCTAAGCTTTCTCAGATCGTATTTTTTAATATTAACTCCGTCAATCAGAACCTCTCCGTCAGTGCAATCATAAAATCTGGTTATGAGGTTAACAAGGCTGGACTTGCCCGACCCTGTAGGCCCAATGACTGCTACTGTCTGTCCGGGTTTTGCCTTGAAGCTTATATCCTTGAGGACTTTTTCCTCACCATATGCAAAGCTCACATTCTTAAACTCCACCAGTCCTGCCAGCCTTACCTTTTCCAAAGGTCTTTCGCCATTGGCCACTTTGGGCTCCCTGCTCAGAAGAAGCATTATTTTCTCTGCCGAAGCTGCAAACCTCTGTGTATCGTTTATCAGCCAGCCGGCCATTCTCATGGGTCCGTTAAGTGCCCATACAAAGCCGTTGAAGGTAACCAGCTGCCCCAGTGTTATTTTGCCGTAAATAACCAGTATGCCGCCCACAATAATAATGACTACCGAAAGAACACTTGCCATGGAATCCAGGACAGGAAGATATTTCTCCCAAATCCCGGCAGCATTGAGGTTTTTCTCTTTAAAGCCTTCATTTTCACGGGAGAATTTGTAGATCTCGTAGTCTTCCTTTGCAAACGCCTTAATCACCCTATTGCCGCTTATATTCTCCTGTACCACGGAATTAAGCTTTGAAAACTGTTCTCTTATCTCGGAAAAAGCCGGTTTTACCGAGGTTGACAGCTTATAGGTCAGCACGCCTATAACAGGAGCCACTGCAAGAAGAGCAAGTGTAAAAAGTGCATTGATGCTAAACAGAATAATTATTACTGTAATAAATGTTACCACATTTGTGAACATGGAGAATATTACAAATGCCGTAAAGTGCCTTACCGCCTCAAGATCACCCGTCAGACGCGACATGATATCACCGGTCTTGGTTTTGTCAAAAAATTCAAAATCCAACACCTGCACCTTGCCATAGATATCTTCTCTAATATCAAATATCGTTCCCTGCGAGACGGTTTCAGTCATACACTGGTGAAAATATCTGAAAACGGATTTGAGTACCGTCGCACCTATCATTATCATAACCAGGGTTAGAAGAATACCTGCCTCTCCTCCCTTTATAACACGATCGACTATCATTCCTTGAATAAATGGGTTTATCATATTGAGAAGGATAACGGAAATTATAAGAATGAAAGTCGTTAGGAAAGTGAGCCTGCGCTTCTTAAGAAATTGCCATATCCACTTGAATTCAGCCATATCCACACCTGCCTTAAGTACTACAGCAAAAACTACATATATTAATCAGTTCGGTAGTTTTTGCTGTAGTATGTTTGATTGGTTTCTACCATTATGAACTATAAAAAGCAGCAATAAAATGTACTATATTAGTTAAATGATGTATAATCTAATATAGAATCATACCACGGCTTTCAGCCGCAAGAATTCAGGATTCAGGATTCAGTATTCAGAATAAAAAACAGTCCGGTAACTACAAATATTCTGAATCCTGGGTTCTGGATTCTAGCCTTTAAGTATTGGCATTTCTAGCTTTGAACATAAAAGTTTGCAAAGAAAACAAACTTTCTTAGAGGAATTATATGAAAGCAGATTTAAATATTTTTATACTTTTAAAGGGTATTTTTCAATATATATAGAATAGGTTTTTAATTGAATAAAGCTTAAAAATAAAACAACAGGAATTATATTTATGTGCAATCTTGGTATCAATACCGATAACTTTAACCCAAGGGTACTGTATACTATCAAAAAGAAATTCTCTGACACCAGTATCGTATCCTATCACAAGCATGATTTCATTTCAATGATATATGTATTGTCCGGAGCCTGTACTTATAATATTAATGATACTTTATACCATGTCAAAAAAGGCGATATGATCATATGCAATCCGGGTGTATATCATGGTAAAATCATGAATGCCGGCGAGGAAATCATGGAGTTTCATATAGGGCTTACCAATGTAGCATTGGAGGGCTTGCCAAGGAATTTCCTTATTTCGCCGGATGCCTGTCCGGTAATCGTCATACCACGATTGGAACAGGAAATCATCAAGTGTTACAGTGACATTTTTCTTGAACAGGAAAAGTTTGAGCCCGGAAGTGAAGCAATGCTGAAAATACATGTAATGAAGCTGGTAGTTACATTTTTAAAAGCAATCAGCTCGGACAGTCTTATCTGCAAAGTACCGGACTTCTCTTTTGAAACCTATGATAAAGCCACAGTTATAAATACACTGGTATCCTTCATCAATGAAAGCTATATGAAGGAAATCACGCTGGATACCATATCGAAAAATATGTATCTTAGCCCGGCATATATATCCAAGGTGTTTAGAGAGGAAATGGGCGAATCACCCATAAACTATCTTATCAAGGTGAGGCTTGCAAAAGCCCATGAGCTTCTGGTAGCAGGCGGAATGTCTGTCAAAGCGGTTGCAAGGACTGTAGGCTATGACGATGCATATTATTTCAGCAAGCTGTACAAGAAATACTACAATGAATCACCCCTGAAAAGCAAAAAACCTGAAAGTACATAGTATGGGAAGAATGGCAATAATGAGATATTGCATAATATGAAAAGAGTGCGCGGTAATGAAAAAAGGTGACAAAAAAGGAACGTCCCCATTTGTCACATACGTTCTTTTCAGGATAGTGCAAATCATGACCCCCTGTCGCTGCGCGACATCCCCCTATCGAGGGGGAACGAGGGTAGCTCTGAGAATTGGAACAAGGTAGTTCAAAAGCATAGCATGCCTCGTGCTCCCTAATAGGGAGCTGCCCGTTAGGGCTGAGGGTATTGCGCGTTCTTTTATATTGTGAAATGCGACAGTAATGGACGGTTCTCCTCTGTCGCAAAACATATCATTACCGCGCAATATTCTGCTATTACGCAATAGCATCCTCTACTGCACACTATCCTGATATTGTGCACCGTCTTTTATCGCACACTATTCTGCAAATACGCAATAGCATCCTCTGTCGCACACTATCCTGCAAATATATTAGAAGGCGATGTATGATCACCCCCCTCAGCAAAAAGAAGCAGAGGAACTGTCCCCTGCTTCCTGCTTCCGCTAATTTATATGTATTTCTCCAGAAACTTTCTTCCCAGCTCCAGCCCTTCTTTTACTTTGGCTTCGCTGCCTTCATACAGCGGATCCTCGTGCTCTATGCTCATTACTCCATCATAGCCTATAGCCTTGAGGGCCTTGAACATTTCATCGAATTTAACCTGTCCCAGACCCGGCATGCGGTATCTCCAGTATCCGTCACCCCAGCTTTTGCTGAACTGTCTGTTGAATATGCCGTAGTATGCCAGCTTGTCGTTAAATACCTCTGCGTCCTTGGCATGTACATGGAAAATCCTGTCTTTGAAAGCAGCTATGGGAGCAATATAATCTATAAGCTGCATTAATAAGTGGGACGGGTCATAATTCAAACCGAAATTCTTATTGGGAACTCTTTTGAACATTTCCTCCCACAATTCCGGTGTAAAGGAGATTGTACCCGGTAAGCCCTTGATCTGCCAGTTCTCCATGGGACAATTTTCAATTATTATTTTAATGCCCTTTTCCTCTGCATAGCCCACCAGTTTTCCGAAAACCTCTTCAAACTCATCAAAATTGTCGGCTATGGTTTTGTCAATATTTCTTCCGACGAATGTCCCTACTGCAGGTGTACCAAGCATTACCGCCGCATCGATGCATTTCTTGACGTGATTGTTTACAAAAGCCCTCTGGGTGAGGTCTTTGTGGAGATTATTATCGTAATAGGCAAGAGATGAGATAGTCAGCCCCAGATCCTTCATATAACCCTTGATTTCATTGGCTTCCTTCTGAGTAAGTGCTGCAACATCAATATCACTTGATGAATAATCCCTGTCGTTTGACTTTGGCCAGCATGCGATCTCCAGTGACTTAAACCCGTTCTTTGCAGCCCATTGGGCTTTTTCCCTCAAGGGCATATTTCCAAGGCATACAGTTAAAAATCCCAGATACATAAATGCTACCTCCTCATATAACTTTCATTTTTTTCAGATTATCAATACATATCCGTGCGCTTTCCAATGTGGGGCGGGGGCATCTATCCATTTCCACCACAAGCCATTCAGAGCCTGCAGCCTGGGCTGCCATGGCAATGGCCTCAATATCAATAATTCCGTCTCCCAGCTCAATGAAATCGCCGCGGGTGTCTTTGGATTTAATATCCTTCAGATGAACCAGCGGTATTCTTCCCTTGTATTTCCCGATGTACTCCGCAGGGTTGACACCGGCAAAGAATACCCAGCAGGTGTCAAGCTCAACAACAAGGTTTTCCGACGACGTCCCGCTGTACAAAATATCCAGTCCATATACTCCGTCAAAAGCTGTAAACTCAAAATCATGGTTGTGATAAGCCAGCTGAATGCCGCGTGCCTTGCATTTCGGGCCAATCTCATTAAACAGGCGGGCAGCCTCTACATAATCCTCCTTTGTTTTATAAGGAGCCCAGGGGCAAATCACATATTTGTTGCCAATTTCCAGATTGTATTCGATGACTTCGTCAAGCTTATCTTTAAGCAAATCAATACCCGTGTGGCTTCCCACAGCCTTCAGGCCCAGTCTGTCCAGCGCAGCCTTCATCTGCTTGGCCGGAATATCTCCAAAGCCCGCAAATTCTACTCCATTATAGCCCATGGCTGCTACTTTTTCCAGCGTACCAATAAAATCCTTTTCAGTCTCATCTCTTACAGTATATAACTGCAAAGCAATTGGTAATGTCATAATTTAATACCTCCAAAATTAAAATATTATCCTTTTTCTTGTTTTTCCCGACTCATATATGGCGCAGATCATCCTTTGTGTCTTAACAGCATCCTTGCCTGTGATTTCAGGCTTTACACCTTTTGCAAGGCATTCATAATAATTGCCGATCTGTTTTGTATGGCTGGTGCCCCAGTATCCCTTTGCACCGTTACCATAATCAAAGGTCTCGCTGGGGTTTACATCGGCAATGTACTCCCTGCCGTCTTTAAAGCGTATTGAGCCCCTGTCTCCCACCATTTTAGCCAGGCCTTTTTCACAGTGAAGCTCAATCTCAACAGGAGCATCATAAGTAAAATAATTAATGGTAAAAAAGCCGGTTACAACGCCGTTCTTGTATTTTATTACACCTTCGGCCACATCCTCGACTTCAATTATTTCGTGTGCCCTGTTGCCGATGTTTGCATCAACATAGTCGATTTCACTGTCAACAAACCATCTCATCAGGTCAAGAGTATGAATAGCCTGGTCGATTATTACTCCGCCGCCTTCCTTGTCCCACGTGCCCTTCCAGTCGCTTTTACTGTAATACTCGTCGGAACGGTTCCAGGTCACAATAGCCTTACCTGAAAGTATCCTGCCCAGGGCGCCCGACTGCAAGGTTTCCTTAATCAGCATCGACCCATTATTATACCTGTTCTGAAAGATGACTCCCAGTATGGTATTGCTGTCATCGGCTGCCTTAATCATTGCTTCTGCATCCTGTAATGATATTGACATGGGCTTTTCAGTCAGAACATGCTTTCCTGCATTGGAAGCATAAATAGAGATAGGCGCATGCATATAATGGGGAGTGCATATATGTACGACATCCAATTCCTCTTTTTCTATCATTTCCTTGTAATCCAGATAGTATTTGCAGTTGAATTCCTTTGCCCTCGCTTTTGCCCTGTCTTCCTTAATATCACATACTGCCCTCAGCTCTGCATTTTCCTGCTTACTCACCGATACTGCATGCATGGGAAAAATGTTGCCGCATCCGACTATACCTGCCTTGAACTTCTTCATAAAAATACACCTCGATATACAATAATTAATTATTTAAAATAAACTGCCTTTCCGGTTTTGCTTGATTTGTATATAGCTTCCAAAATCTCAGTCACAGCCAGCGCTTCTTCAGGTTTTACCATGGGCTCTGTATCATTGACAATACAATCTATCCACATTTTGGCTTCCAGGTCTGACGGACTCAGGCTTTTGCTGCCGTAAAAATCTACACCCGTAGCATCCATGTCCGGCTTGGTGGTATAAAGCTTACCATATTTCTCTCCATTTAGCCTGAGGCCTTCCCACATATCGGCTCCGCCTTCGGTTCCGCAAAGAGTTGTTATTGCTTCACCAACTTGAAGGTTGTTTATAGCCCAGCTGGATTCAAGTGATATTATAGCTCCATTTTCCATTGTGATAAAGCCAAATGCCGAATCCTCAACGGTGAATTTTTCAGGATCCCATGATCCCCAGGCATTGGCTGCATCCTTCTTCTTGCCCAGCTTGTAAAATGCACTTCCCATAACACTCTTCGGCTTGTAGTTGTTCATCATCCACAAGGTCAGATCGAGTGCATGAGTACCTATGTCTATCAAGGGCCCTCCGCCCTGTTCGTCTTCATTCAGGAAAACACCCCAGGTAGGAACTGCACGCCTTCTGATTGCATGGGCCTTGGCATAATATATCTCACCAAGCTCGCCTTCTCTGCAAACCTTGTTGAGATACAGGGAATCAGACCTGTACCTGTTCTGATAGCCTATAGTAAGCTTCTTTCCGGTACGCTTGGCTGCTTCCACCATTCTTCTTGCATCAGCTGCTGTTTTTGCCATAGGCTTTTCGCACATAACATGCTTGCCTGCCTCCAATGAACCGACGGTAATATCGGCATGGGATTTGTTGGGAGTACAGACATGTATCACATCGATGGTTTTATCTTTAAGCAGCAGCTTGTAGTCAGTATAGACCTTGGCATCACCGGTTCCATATTTTTTAGCTGCTTCCTCGGCTTTTTCCTGTACTATATCGCAGAAAGCCGTTATTTGCACATTGTCCAGCTTGGCAAGGCTTGGCATATGTTTGCCGTTTGCAATACCTCCACATCCAATAATTGCTACTTTAAGAACTGAATTTTTCTTTTTTGCAGGCATTTTAAACCCCTCCTAAAAAAATTATGATATTTATGGTTAATAGGCGAGTACACTAAGGGGACTTAAAGTATTACTTCCCATTTTTTGCGAGCGCTCATGAGACATCACGTGCGCTGTGCAAAATTGTATGGGAAGTTATATTTTAACTGTCCCTAAAACAGCAGACAGTGTACTAGCCTTCAATCCCTTGTATTTCTTCCTGTGGCTCCG
>Ga0366774_1036_pt1 | contig 22334 bp, 18 predicted proteins | sample BONcelHN113001D9_FD_207068 | JGI IMG/M metagenome (GOLD analysis project Ga0366774, IMG submission 207068) | Enriched cells from coal bed in the Powder River Basin, Montana, United States - BONCAT cells N11 rep2 HSBNCT.N11.300.1.D9 ...
GCGGACGAGCTGGTATTTCTCGATATCACAGCGTCGGCGCACGAGCGCGGCATCATGGCGGATGTGGTGGCGCGGACCGCGGAGCAGGTATTTATACCGCTGACGGTGGGCGGAGGCATCCGCACGACGGACGATTTCCGGCGCATATTGAAATCCGGCGCGGATAAGATATCCGTCAATTCCGCTGCCCTGAAGAACCCCGCCATCATTTCGGAGGCTGCGGAGAAGTTCGGAAGCCAGTGCGTTGTCTGCGCGATCGATGCGAAACGGCGTGGAAACGGAGACGGCTGGGAAGTCTATTTAAACGGCGGCAGGGTCAATACGGGAAGAGACGCGCTTGAATGGGCGGCAGAAGCCGAAAAAATGGGCGCGGGGGAAATACTTTTAACCAGCATGGATACGGACGGCACAAAGGACGGCTACGACATCCCGCTGACCAAGGCGGTAAGCTCTATTTTAAAGATACCCGTGATCGCATCGGGCGGAGCCGGGAAATTCCCGCATTTTTCAGACGTGATCCATGAAGGCGGGGCTTCCGCCGTGCTGGCCGCTTCGTTGTTCCACTATAACGAAATGACGATCCGCGAAGTAAAGGAATTTCTTCGGAATGAAAACATACCGGTTAGAATATAACACTTAAGGAGGGGCCAATGGACGTAAAGTCTATCCTGCAAAAAATTAATTTCGATGCAAACGGGCTGATTCCTGTAATCGCACAGGACGTTCGCACAAACGCCGTGGTCATGCAGGCGTATATGAATGCGGAAAGCCTGCAAAAGACGGTGGAAACGGGTTTCATGACCTATTATTCGAGAAGCCGCAAAGCCTTATGGGTAAAGGGCGGGACTTCGGGGCATACGCAGGTTGTGCGCGAACTCCGCATAGACTGCGACGGAGACAGCATACTCGCATTGATCGAACAGAAGGGCGTAGCGTGCCATACGGGGGAATACAGCTGCTTTTTTGAAAGCATTCATACAAGCGGGGAAAAACCGTCGGGCGGGTATGCCGTTATAGACGAGCTGTTCTCCGTGATAGAAGACCGCAAGGTCAACCCGAAGGAAGGCTCCTATACCAACTACCTCTTCGAAAAGGGAATCGACAAGATCTGCAAGAAAGTGGGGGAGGAGAGCGCGGAAGTAATCATCGCGGCTAAAAATAAAAACCCCGACGAAGTCCGCTACGAGGCGGCCGACCTGATATACCACCTTCTTGTACTGATTTCGGAGCAGGGGATGCGGCCGGACGACGTATTTGCGGAGCTTAAAAAAAGACGGTGAATTTGCTATTCACAAGGCTACGCGAGTAAAATAGAGGATGCCCCAGTATATACATGATATTTAATAATAATTGTTATTGACAGAAAGGTGTTTCCCATTGTAAAATTGTTTTTGCACTCCGATTTCAAAAAGAAGAGTGCTTCAATGGGAGCATAGCTCAGCTGGGAGAGCACATGCCTTACAAGCATGGGGTCGTTGGTTCGAGCCCAACTGTTCCCACCATATGGCCCGGTAGTTCAGTTGGTTAGAACGCTAGCCTGTCACGCTAGAGGTCGAGGGTTCGAGTCCCTTCCGGGTCGCCATATATGCCTCGGTAGCTCAGTTGGTAGAGCAAGGGACTGAAAATCCCTGTGTCGGTGGTCCGATTCCACTCTGAGGCACCAATCTTTGCGGGAGTGGTACAGTGGTAGTACGTCGCCTTGCCAAGGCGAATGTCGCGGGTTCGAATCCCGTCTTCCGCTCCATTTTACGGCGCCATAGCCAAGTGGTAAGGCAGAGGTCTGCAAAATCTCCACCCCCAGTCCGAATCTGGGTGGCGCCTCCAAAAATAAAACCCCGAAAAGCAGCCTGAAACAGGGCGCTTCGGGGTTTTTTAATTATATCTCTATCTTAAAAAGATATAATAGTTAATGTAAATATTACTAAATATTACGATGCAAATAGGGGTAATTCTAACTAATATGGTGTAAATACCCCTTGACTTTTGCCATTAACAATTTGGTATATCAGAAGAAACTCTTAAGCGTCTAAAAGACTCCAAGATCTTATATCTGAATTGCAAAATCTAATTGAGGAAGGATCGCTCCAGACCAACAACAGCGTTATCAGTAGATATTCTGTTAAAGTCCATCTTGAAGAAAGGTGGGCTTTTTTTGTTTCGTTCAATTAAATATTGCGCTAAAGCTTATTAAAAATTATGAAATATCGGATTGAATAATATATAAGCATGTATTATTATAGAGAAAGATGTAATATTATGGTAGATATGATATAAGGAGCGAATTATGAAAAAGAAGCTGCAGGTATTTATTTCTTCGACTTATACAGATCTGCTTGAGGAAAGACAAACTGCCGTCGAAGCAATATTCAGCTGCGGCCATATACCCGCGGGTATGGAGCTTTTTACGGCCGGGGATGAAAGTCAATTAACAGTTATTAAAAAATGGATTGCTGAGTCGGACGTTTTTTTACTTATATTGGGCGGAAGGTATGGAAGTATCGAGCCAAAAACAGGGAAAAGCTATATTCAACTGGAATATGAACATGCCGTAAAATTAAAGAAGCCTTTCTTTTCACTGATCATAAAGGAAAATGCGCTTGATGAAAAAGTAAAGAAGATGGGTAAAAGTGTTTTAGAACTGGACAATCCACAGAAATACAATGATTTCTATAAAACCGTTGCAAGCAAAATGTGCAGCTTTTATCAGGACCTTAAGGATATTAAAATTGAAATAGCCCGTAAAATGCTGGAATATGATAAGAGGACCGATCTGGACGGATGGATTTCCGGAAAAGATTTAGAACGCTATACGGAAGAGACCGTCAAGAAACAGCCATCGGGCGCTCTTAAAGACTTAGGTATAAAAAGGATACATTACAGGCAATTTCAATATCCATTTAGCAAAGAGATTTATTCGGAAGCTGAGAGTATTAAGTTTATTTTTGCATCCGGTATTTCTTTTTTTCGCCATTGCAGCAGCCAGATCAGGCTGGCCCTGGAAAATGGCGCTGTTGTTCGGGTAATACTGGCTTCTCCGGGATCACAATTTGTAAGTGAAGTCCGTGAAATGCAAAGATATAATGGAAATATTGATAATGATATCGACAGTGAAATCCAGCAGGTTAAAAGCACGCTTGATTTGTTAAAGAAAGAAACGAAAAAAGGTCAGATATATTATGGGAATTTTAATACGCAATTTCGCGCAAATATAATGATAATCGATGATAAAATCGGATATTTTACAATTGTTCTTCCGCCGAAACTATCTTTTGAAAGCACTTCCTTTGATTTGATCGAAGGAGATCTTTTGAAAGATTGTAACCTGCATTTTGATACGCTGTTTAAAATCCTTAGCGATAAAGGACAGGTCACCCAATTATAAAGAATAATCTCCAGGTTGTATTTTCATTCGCAGCATCCTTGGGATATCATGCAACGATATATATTTTATCTGCTCTTTAAAATCCTGGCGCTTATTGCGGAAAAATAAGAATTACAGGCGAATTTTATTATTTTACGGGAAATATGATCTGCCTTTCTTGGTGATACGGTTCAACTAAATATATAATCAACATGAGGTGTTGAACATGTTATGCCCATTATGCGGAGAACCTGCACTGAGAATAAAAAGCAGACTGGCGCCGATAGAGAAGGTCAATTGCAGTACATGCGGAAAATTTAAAATTTCCAATAAAGCGGTGCTTATTATCAGGCAACAGATCTATAAAATGAATTTTGAAGATTTGGTAATATCTGCGCAGGAACGGATTAAAAGCTCGAAAAAAACGCTGCTTATCGACGCCGGTTTTGTGGATGCTTTTAGAATAAATGCTGCTTCCAAATATACGCCGGGAAAAGCAGCATGCCATAAACTGCGTTTCGCCAGGCGGCATGTATGAAATTTTAGACCGCATCAGCGCCGCAAACTTTTAATATTACAGTATAACAAAAAAGCAGGATGCGAAGAAAATGCATCCTGCCAAGGAATATGTAATTACTCAAATGGGTGTATAGCTTGAATCAAAAGGTTAATTATTTCATCCGCAGCAGCATCCTTTCCCAAACCCTCCGCCGCTTAAGGCAAGCAGCAGGATGATCGGAAGCATTCCGCCAAACCCGTTTCCGCATCTATCATTGCAACAGGAGTTCGGTTCAGGGCCGCAGCCCCCGAAGCCATTCCCGCATAGGCAGAGAACCAACAAAATCATTGGTAAAGAGCTTCCGAAAGTATTGCCGTTTTCAAATAGTCCGTTCATAGTGTTTTCCTCCATTTGGATATTTATATATTACAATATGCATATAAAAGGATATGGTTCCGGCTTTGGGAAAATTATTTTAAGAGCAGAATAAATCGAAAACAGTCAATACTTCTTGATAACAGAACGGAACGACTGTAGAATTGATACAGAAAACAAAAACGAGGCTTTTTATGAATGAGAAACAAATAAAACTGGAAAGACCCGAAAGACTGGAGGAGTTGAATCCAACAGAAACATTGAGAAATATCGGGCTTACAGAAAACCATATCGTCTGTGATATCGGCGCCGGGAGCGGTATTTTTACAATACCCGCCGCCCGGATAGGTAAGAAGGTATATGCCCTGGAAATCAGCGATGAGATGCTCATGATCATCCGGGAAAAGGTCAACCGGGAAAGTATTTCAAATATAGAGTTCATAAAGGTGGACGATGCAGGGTTTGATGTCGAGGACAAGACGGCGGATATTGCCCTTTTGGTTACCGTTCTTCACGGAATTCCGGAAAAAACCGCCTTTCTGCATGAAGTCAAAAGAATATTGAAAGACACCGGCAGGCTGGCTGTCTTAGAATTCCACAAGCGGGAGACGCCCATGGGCCCGGCCGTTGAACGCAGGCTGGGTAAAGAAGATGTTATCGATGTTTTAAAAGACGTTGGCTTGGTTGAATCTTTTTATTTTGATTTGGGTGAGAATTTTTATTGCCTCGTATTCGAAAAGATTTCAATATAGCATGTAAAGATACTTTTGCATTCCTCGGAACGGCATTTTGTATTTCTCTCCTTATATAGGAGATCGAAGATTAATAAAAGTGTCCGGCCCTGTAATGCTGTATAAATGGGCGATAAGTACGGAAGCAATTATATTGTGTATGATGGAGTCTTTCCAAAAAGGTCATTGGCTGTTTTGGCGCGGCTGTATTTTTGGCTTTCATTAATATCTTGACGCATACTTTCTTTCATGCTAATATCTATATTGCCGTATAAGCCGAAGTGGCGGAATCGGCAGACGCACGGGACTTAAAATCCCGCGGTGTAACAACCGTACCGGTTCAAGTCCGGTCTTCGGCACCATGAAAAAAGTCCCTGTTATCAGGGGCTTTTTTGTTTTATATTGCAAATAGGGATGACATAGGAATAAAAGTTATGTTTACTATTGATCGCTTTTATAATTCACTCCGATAAAAACGGGCGACCTTATAAGTAACACCCGAAAATTCCCAGCTTGTTATTTTTAATAGCTTTCAGGGTTCAGCGGCAACAGCTCCGGGAGTACGAAGCGCCCGTCTTTCCTGATAAGTACGCCGTCGAACCATATCTCGCCGCCGCCCATTTCCGGCGTTTGGATACAAACCATATCCCAATGTATGTTGGAGCGGTTGCCGTTGTCCGCGTCGTTTTGGTATGCGCTGCCGGGTGTGAAATGGAACGAGCCCGATATTTTCTCATCGAACAGTATATTTCCGAAGGCCCGCTGGATTCTCGGATTCAGGCCCAGTGCAAATTCGCCGATGTAGCGCGCGCCTTCGTCGGTTTCGAATATATGGTTTAAGCGGCCGGTGTCGTTTTCGGCTGAAGCCCGGATAATCCTGCCTTTTTTAAACTCCAGGCGCACGCCGTTATAGACCTTTCCATGGTAGGGACTGGGGGTGTTGTAGGTTAAGACGCCTTCGACCGAGTCCCTCACCGGAGCGGTAAAAAGCTCTCCGTCCGGTATGTTGTTCTCACCGGCGCAAATCACATTGGGGATCCCCTTTATGGAAAACGACAGGTCGGTCCCCGGGCCTTTGATATGCACCCTGTCGGTTTTGGAGAAAAGCTCGGACAAGGGGAGCATGCGGGAACCCATTTCCGAATAATCCACGCAGCAGGTGTCGATTATAAAATCGCAAAATTCATCGTAGGGCATTTTTGCTTTTTGCGCCTGCGCCTTACTGGGCCAGTTTAAAAGCACCCACTTCTTTTCATTGGTTACTTTGTCCACCCACGGCCTGCGCACTTTTGCGCGCAGCTGCATTTTCGAAGCGTCGATCCCGCTGAACTCCGCATCGTTTTCCTGCGTATCGATTTGCATATATGCGTCTATGTCCTGCAGGGCATAAAGATCCCAATTGATCTCCGTTTGCATGCGCTGTTCGGTGGAATCCTGCAGCAGCCAGCGTGCGATTTCCTCATCGCGGAGCCGGACAAAGGCCAGCGCGCCTTTTTTCGCTGCTTCATCGAGAAAAGCATGCAGCAGGGGTTTGGCGGCATATGGCCCCTCCAGCAGCAGCTTTTCACCTGAATTTATCTTTAAGCTGTGTTCCAAAACATTTTTAGCAATTGTATCGAGTCTTTGATCTCTCATTTCCATCCCTCCAAAAAATACCTTAACGATATCGTACCACGCAAAAAAATATAAAACAACAGGCGCCGGTTTAATGCGCGCTTTTTCTTGGCAGCTTCTTCAAAACGTTATTAATTTGCGTAACGTGTATATGTATAAATGAATAATATATATTGATACTGATAAAAAGGAGAATGCTTATGTGCTGCGGATTTAATAACTTCTGTTTCAATAGATGTTTTAACAACAGATGTTTTAACAACTGGGGCTTTGGCGGATGCTTCAACAGGGGCTGCTTTAACGGCTGTTTTAATTTCGGATGTTGCAGCCCGTTCAACTGCGGTTTTGGCGGCCCGTTCAACTGCGGTTTTGGCGGCCCGTTCAACTGCGGTTTTGGCGGCGCGTTTGACAGATGCTGCAATTTCGGATGCGGTTCGCCGTTCTTTTGCAGATGCGACCGGTTCTGGTGATGTTACATTTGCTGCAAGCGGCTTTAGGCCATATAAATTAATACCTCCCTTGGCCGCTTAAATAAATTGATCCACATATCTGCGGGTCAATTTTTTTTAGGATAATATATTTCAATCAAAACAACCTTTTTACAGGTAGGCGTATCAAAACGTATTGATGTGTTTGCCCGGGGTTATACTAAGCAAAAGAAGGTGATTTTTATTAAAGCGACAATCGATAGGGAAGGCTGCATTGCCTGCGGGTTGTGTACAGAGACATGTCCGGAGGTTTTTAGGTTCGCAGACGACGGCCTCGCCGAAGTGTATACCGATCCCGTACCGGAGGAAGTCGAAGATACCGCTCAGGAAGCGGCCGATGGCTGTCCGACCGAAGTGATAAAAGTCGAATAGCAAATCCTATAAATGAAAAGATCCTGTTTATTTATACGGGATCTTTTTTTTGATACATGAAAGAGAGTATAGACCTTAATAAATTAACCGCAATAACCATGAAAAAAAGCCGGAATACCCAGTATATGGCAAATACGAGAAGCGATATGCATTTGTATGAATATTCATCCATTTTTGCGATCGGTATTCCAATGCAAAATTTTTTGTGCTAAAATTATAAGAATTTGCTTTGCGAAAAATGTGTTTAGCATGAAAGTAACCATGTTCATTTTTCAAAAACCAGATTTAATTTCGGCGTGCCGCTCGCCGTAAAAGCGGCAACCGCACGATATGCCAATATACTTAAGTGCACCTAAAAGGGCTTTTCATTGGTATTTTGTAACTGCGGTGCATTGAGTTTGATATGTCAGGGTTATTGCAGCGGTACAGGGGGCTGCCCAGGGAAATCTACATATTGTTTCTGGCGCGTGTTATAAACAGCGTCGGCGCTTTTGTGTACCCGCTTTTAACGCTGATATTGACCGATAAAATAGGGTTTGGCGAAGACAGCGCAGGGCTTTGCATGACGATACTCACGCTCACGCAGGCGCCCGCGGTAATAATCGGCGGTAAGCTTGCCGATAAATTCGGGCGCAAAAAACTCATCATAGTCTTTCAGACATTGGGCGCCGCCACATACATGGCTTGCGGATTTATACAGCCTTCCATTACGATGGTCGTACTGGTCGTTGTGGCCTCGAATTTTTACGCCATGACCCATCCGGCCATGGAAGCGGTGACGGCCGACCTTACGCATGCGGGCAACCGCAAGGAGGCCATATCCGTTCTCTATATGGGATTTAACCTGGGCTTTGCCATAGGCCCCATGATCGGCGGGCTCTTGTACAAAAACCTCCTTCCCCTGGTGTTTATTGGCGACGCTTTTACGACGATCGTCTCAACGGTGCTTCTTGGCATATTCATTAAGGAGACGCTGCCGAAAAAGGAGGACGCGCCGGCGGGGGCGGACGAAAACAGCCTGGAAAAGTATCAGGAAGGCTCGGTTTTTCGAGTTTTAAAAGAGCGCAAGGCGCTTTTGTACTTCGCTCTTATCATGCTGATATACGAATTTGCTTATTCACAGTGGGCGTTTGCGCTGCCCATTCAGATGAAGGGGCTCTTTGCGGACGGCGCGGCCCAGTACGGCCTGCTGGCGAGCTTCAACGGCCTTCTCGTTATCATAATGACGCCCGTTGTAACGGCGCTCATACGCCGCTGGAGGTCTCTTAGGGCCACGGCATTGGCAGGAGTCCTGTATGCGGTTTCCTATGGGATACTGATTTTCATGCGTGACCTTTCGCTTTTCTACGTATCGATGTTTTTGCTGACGCTGGGGGAAGTTTTGAATACGATAGACAACCGGTCGTTTCTCGCCAACTATTCGCCTTCTTCGCACAGGGGACGCTTAAATTCCATCATGAATATCATAAGCAGCTCCGGAAGGATGATCTCGCCGCTGGTCGTAGGGAGCCTGATCACCTCGGGAGGTATAGCGTCGGGCTGGACGGCGGTTTCCGCCGCAGCCATAACAGGCGCCGGGTTCATGTGGGTGCTCCTCCGCTTCAATCCGCTTTTGAAAAACAGCCGCATCTATATAGAGGACGGGGACATAAACGAACAACTTTAATAGCGTATGTAAAGGCTGCCGTATCCGGTTATAACTTAACGGCGGTCTTTTTATTATAAGAACATAGTTGACAAATTTAAAAAATTTGATACAGTATAATTAGCACTCTGAACAGCCGAGTGCTAATTTTTGAGTTGATAATCTGTTATATAAAGGGAGTGATTTTTATGGCAAAAAAGCAGTTTAAAACGGAATCCAAACGGTTGCTCGACCTCATGATCCATTCCATCTACACGCACAAGGAGATATTCTTGCGGGAGCTTATTTCCAATGCAAGCGACGCGATGGACAAGATCTACTACAAGGCGCTGACGGATGAGAATCTGAAGTTCAACAAGGACGAATACTGCATCCGGATAATACCGGACAAGCAGTCGCGGCTTTTAACAGTATCGGATACCGGTATCGGCATGACACAGGAGGAACTGGAAGAGAACCTGGGCGTCATCGCCAAAAGCGGATCGTTCGACTTTAAAAAAGAGGTGGAATCCAAGGATGGCTTCGACATCATCGGCCAGTTCGGCGTGGGGTTTTATTCCGCGTTTATGGTTTCGGACGTCGTAACGGTAGTAAGCCGCGCACTCGGCAGCGAGCAGGCCTGGAAATGGGAAGCGAAGGGCGTGGACGGATACACGATCGAACCGGCGGTGAGGGAAGCTACGGGCACGGACATTATCTTAAAGATCAAAGCCGATTCCGAGGAGGAAAGCTACGGCGAGTATTTGGACGAGTACCGCTTAAAGGCCATCGTCAAAAAATATTCGGATTTCATACGCTATCCCATTAAGATGAACGTAACAGGTTCAAGGCCCAAAGAAGGGGATGAAAAGGAATACGAGACGTATACCGAAGAGCAGGTCATAAACAGCATGGTCCCCATCTGGCGCAAGAACAAGAACGAACTGAAGACGGAGGACTATGAGAACTTCTACTCCGAAAAGCATTTCGGGTTTGACAAGCCCCTCCGGCACATACATATCAGCGCAGACGGCGCCGTGCGCTACGATGCCGTGCTGTTCATACCGGAAAAAGCGCCATTCGATTTCTATACGAAGGAGTACGAAAAAGGCCTGGAACTCTACGCGAACGGTGTGCTCATCATGAACAAATGCGCGGATCTGCTGCCCGATTATTTCAGCTTTGTAAAAGGGCTGGTAGATTCGGAAGACCTGTCGCTCAACATTTCGCGGGAAATGCTGCAGCACAACCGCCAGTTAAAGCTCATTGCCAAGAACATCAAAAACAAGATAAAGGGCGAACTATTATCCCTTCTGAAGAACGATAGGGAAAAATACGAAACATTTTACAAGGCTTTCGGCCGGCAGCTGAAATACGGCATATACAGCGAATTCGGCGGCAACCGGGAAGACCTGCAGGACCTCATACTCTTTTACTCCTCCGCCGAAAAGAAGATGGTCACGCTGGAGGAATACGTCTCCCGCATGAAGGATGGGCAGAAGTATATCTATTACGCATCCGGGGATTCAGTGGAGCGCATAGAAAAGATGCCCCAGACCGAGCTCGTACTGGACAAGGGTATGGAGATACTTTATTTTACGGACGATGTGGACGAGTTTGCCATCCGCATGATGTCCGATTATAAGGAAAAGGAATTCAAATCCGTATCCGGCGGAGACCTGGGATTGGAGGACGAGGCGAAGGAAAAGGAAAGCGAAGCGGAGGACACGGCGTCAAAAGAGCTGTTTTCTTTCATGAAGGAGGCCTTAAGCGGGAAAGTAGCGGATGTGCGCGCGTCTAAAAGGCTTAAAAACCATCCCGTCTGCCTTTCAAGCGAAGGGGAACTTACGATAGAGATGGAGAAGGTCCTAAATGCCCTTCCGTACGACCAGAAGATGACAGCAAGAAAAGTTCTGGAGATCAACACGCACCACGATATGTACAAGGCGCTTCGGGCGGCACTTGAAAACGACAGGGAAAAGCTAAAGCTCTATACGGGCATTTTATACGACCAGGCGCTGCTTATTGAAGGGCTTCCCATAGAAAACCCCGTTGCATTTGCGGATAATATCAGCAAGCTCATGGTGTGAGAATAAAAATAATCTATTATCGGGGTTATCGGCTTATCCGCCGGCAGCCCCGCCTGCTTTTTTAAGCAGCTGCTTCATGCCCGGGGTCATTTCTATCTGCCCGTCCGGCAGCACCCATAGGGCCTCAGCATGGAGGCTTTCGGCCAGCGCGCGGCTTTTTTGGAGGGGCAGCAGAAAGAGCGTGGTGGAAAGAATATCTGCGTCCCCCGAATCGGGCGTAATGACCGTGACTGCTGTATAATATTCGGCGGGCATCAGTGTGGCGGGGTCAATCAGATGATGGTAGACCTTGCCGTTTGCTTTGTAAAACCGCTCGTAAATGCCGCTCGAAACGACGGATGTATCCGTTACATAGGCCGTATCCAAAAGGTTTTGTTCCTCTGTGGAAGAGCCGAGCGCCGAAGACGGGTCCTTTATGCCGACGCCCCATTTGGCGCGCCCGTCCAGGGGCTTTCCGATTGCGCGTATGTTGCCGCCCGCGCTGATGAGCACGGAAGTGTATCCTTTTTCCTTCAGGATTCTCACTGTCTCCTCGGCAGCAAATCCTTTGGCCACGGCTCCTACGTCCAGCCGCATGCTTTTTTCCTTTAAAAACACGGTCATGTTTCGCTCGTCTATGATAAGGTTGTCAAGGCCGGTAAATTCATTTGCCGCAGTCAGCTCCTTCATTGCGGGAACTTCCGCCGCCTCCGGGTTTGCAAGGCCGGCCTCCCGGTACCTGTGCCAGATCTCCAAAACCGGTCCAAGCGTCACATCCAGCTTTCCGTCTGTTTTTGCGTACCAGTCCCTGGCTTTTTTTAAAACCTCTATAATGAGCCGGTCGACTTGAACGGGTTTTAATCCGGCGTTGTCGTTGATGGTTTTAATATTGGTTACGCCCTCGTAATCGTGGTAGATATCGAAAAGATCGTTCATCTTCTTGAAACTCATATACGCCGTATCGGAAAGCTCCTTGAATTCTGCGTCGTTTTTGGTATAAGCCATGACGGTGACGACGGTATCGAACGTATCTATAAAATCCATACGGTAGCGGGTATATTCCGTTCCGGCGGAACATCCCGCATTGCAGACCGCAAAAAATAAAATCAAAATAAACAGGAATGCTTTTTTCATATCGTAACTCCCATAAAATAGACAAAGTCCCCCTTATACCAGGGAGACTCCGTTTTTAAAACATTTATTTTACAATCTGAGTCCGCCTTTTCTTGGGAACTCATTTTATAATAATTGTATTATTTGGCATTTGCAACAGCTTTTTTCACCGCGTTCAAATATCCCTCCACGGAGACGGTTACGCTGGAAGTAAGGTCCGGTTCCTGCGGGACGTTCGGGTGCGTATCGTCCTTTTTATACGTTTTCATCGCCAGCACCTGGTCGATCGTCTTTCCCGCCATCCATTGCCCAAGGGCTGCGGCCTGCTCGTACCATTCCTTTTTGATAGAGGACGCCTGCTTCATGCCGTAGGCGTCGCCGAGCTCCACTTTTGTCTTGGGCGCTACCGCCGTGTCCGTGGCCAGCTTGCCTGTTGCATCGATGTTTACCTTCACCTGCGCATTGTCTATGATCACGCCTATGATCTTGCCGTTGTCATCGACGGTAACGGAAGCCATGATGATATCCGCCTGTCCCAGCGCGGCTGCATCTTTGCCCTCGGCATCTTTGCCTGCGCTCTTCGATTTGGCGATGGAAATATCCGTACCGATCCCGGTCTTGGTATTCCCGACGGGTGTGATGTTAAAGTCCTTGGCGCTTGCGGCGGCTTTTTTGACAGAATTCAAAAATCCCTCGACCGAGATGGTCACGCTGGAAGTAAGGTCAGGCTCCTGCGGGACATTTAAGTGGGCGTCGTCTTTTTTATACGTTTTCATCGCCAGCACCTCGTCCACAGTCTTGCCGACCATCCATTTACCCAGAGCGTCGATTTGCTCGTACCATTCCTTGCCGATGGAAGAAGCTTTTTTCATACCGTAATTGTCGCCGAGCTCTACTTTCGTCTTCGGGAGGTTCTTTACATCGGTGGTCAGTTTTCCGGCCGAGTCAAAGTTTATTTTCACCTGCGCGCTGTCCATCTGTATGCCTATGATCCTGTTGTTCGCGTCAAGTGTCACGGCAGCCATCAGGCAATCCGTCTGCGCCAAAGCGTCCACGTTTTTACCCTCCGCATCCTTTGAAGCGCTGGCCGATTTGACGATGGATATATCCGACCCAAGCCCCGTTTTAAATACGTTGCCCGCTGCCTCTGTACCGGTCGCAGCCGGAGCAGGCGAGACCGTAACGGTTGGCGCAGCAGTGGTCTGCGTGGGCGAGGGCGTTGCGGCTGGTGGGGGATTGACGCATCCGGGCATAACTAATATTAATATCGCGGAAAATGTTATAAGCAGTATTTTTTTCATAATTGTCCTCCTTAAAATTTTAATACATGCAAAAAAATCGCGTATGTGTATCTTTGCAGGTAAATTATATGGTATAGTATCTGCAAAACCGTTTGAAAAAAACCTCCATCTATTATGATATTATGTTTCGGCTGTTTTAAAAACAAAAAATTTGCTTAACGAATTGGACTGCCCCCAAAAACCGATCCACTTTCAAAGTTAGAAAATTATAGTATGAAATAGCTTTGAAAGGATAATGAGAATGAATAAAAAAGAATCATAGTGCTGAAGAAATCATTATTTTGGGCAGACAGGGAAAAACTATCGGAGAAGCTGTCAGGCAGATCGTATTAGAGCAAACCTATAACCGGTGGCGTCAGAAATAAGACGGAATGGATGCAGCGCATGCGAAGCGGCTGCGTGAGCTTGAAAAGAGAATATGAGGATAAAAAATAAATCACAAGCGGGTAGAACGCATATGGTGTGATGAAGGTTTAATATGTTCCCGAAAAGCAGCCAAAGCGGAGAAGGTTATATTGCAGTTATCATTGAAATACGATCATCGATCATGACTATGCAGGAATGCCCGGGATATTTAAGAAGTGATAATGGCAGTGAGATTACGGCAAACAAACTGCGCCAATGTTAAGCAATAAAAGTAACAGACATGGTCTTCGCTAAATTGTAAAGGCTGCAAGGCTAACGCCCGGCTAAACGTCTCCCTTGACAACACGGATCGTCGAGCTTAGGATGTATTCAAGAAGCAATAAGGCATTTTTTGAAAACAGTTTTTTCTAACTTTTAATTTGGACCAGGGATCGGGGGCGCGCAATAATAAAGGCGTATATGTAAATTGTAATTTTAATAGGTATGGATTATGGAAAGCAACAAACCCGTTTTAATGCAGGGCCTTTTGCAGATAGCCGATCCGAAAATATGGATCGCCTCAACGGTCCCGATGCTGGCCGGGGCGGCCGTCGCCTGGGCGTTTACAAGAAACTTCCGCCCATTAAGCGTTTTGTGGTTCTTCCTGGCCGTTATTGCCGTTTACCTCGTAGAGACGGCAAAAAATGCCCTGAACGAAGTGGTGGACTATATCTCAGGCGTGGATCCCGGTGTGGACGACGTCCACCGCACGCCTTTTTCCGGCGGAAAAAAGACAATCGTAGACGGAAAGCTCGACCTTACGCAAAATGCGTACATAGCGCTCGCCTGCTTTTCTGCCGCAGCTGTAATCGGCATACTGATCGTGATTTTCGCAGAGCCGAAGGTGTTTTGGGTCGGTCTTGCAGGTTTTGTGCTGTCCGTAGCGTACAGCCTTCCGCCTTTTAAACTCTGCTACAAAGGGTTGGGGGAAATTGCCGTGGGCATCGCGTTCGGGCCCGTGATACTGATGGGCATATACGTGCTTTTAACCGGCCGGTTCGACCTGCTGCCCCTGCTCGCTTCGCTTCCGATCGCCTTCGTCATCATGAATGTGCTTGTGATCAACCAGTATCCGGATTTCGAGACGGACAGGGACCACGGCAAAAAGAACTGGGTCGTGATGCTCGGCAAAAGGCGGTCCGTATTCGTATTCGGCGGGCTTTTTACGCTCAGCTACCTGTCTTGCATCGCGACGGCGGTCTATGCGGGGAACCCTGTTTGGCTTTTGTATCTCGCTACGATACCGATTGCGGTAAAAGCGGTTAAAAACTGCTATAAAAACTATAATAATATACAGGGCTTGATTGCATCCAATGCCGCCACGGTGAAAATATACCAGCTTTTGGGGCTTTCGTTGGCGGCAAGCGCAATATTGGACGGGTTGGTTTTTTAATAGCTATCGGAGGAATAAATATGTCGGAGAGAATCGTCATCGTAGGCGCCGGTTATGCAGGCATAGAAGCGGCGCTGAAGCTCAATAAAAAAGGCAAAAAGGAAAAACTGCACATCACGATTGTAGACAGGAATCCATACCATACGCTTCTGACGGAAATACATGAAGTTGCGGGCAACCGTGTTTCCGAGGAGTCCGTTACCATACCGCTCAAAGATATTTTCAAAAATACGCCGGTGCATGTAGCGGTAGATAATATAGAAAAATTTGATTTCAACAAACAGGCCGTGTATTCCAAAGAGCACGCATACCCGTACGATCACCTGATATTGGCAATAGGCTCCACGCCGAATTATTTCGGCATACCGGGCCTTGAAAAGCACGGATTCCCGCTTTGGTCGGTAAGCGATGCGGTGAGGATACGGAACCATATCGAGGATTGCTTTATCCGCGCGGAAACGGAGAAAGACAGGGAAAAGCGAAAAAGTCTGCTGACGTTCGTGGTCGGCGGCGCGGGATTTACCGGCGTGGAAATGGTGGGGGAACTGGCCCACTGGGTACGGGAGCTGCGGCGGCGCTATAACATCGATAAGAAAGAAATACGGCTGATACTGGTCGATATGCTGCACTGCATACTGACCAACCTGTGTACGCAAAACGCCAAAAAAGCCCACAGATACCTCACAAAAAAACTGAATGTGGATGTGATGCTGGAAACACCGGTGAACGAACTGACCGCCGAATATGTGGAGCTGGGGGAAAAGAAGATCCCGACTGCTACGCTCATATGGGCGGCGGGCGTGCGCTCCAGCCTGGATACGGAAAAGACCGGCCTCGAAACGGGCGGCGGCGCCAAAAGGATCACCGTAGACGAATACTGCAGGACTAAATATAAAAACGTGTACGCCATCGGCGATGTCGGGGCTTTGACGGATGAGAAGGGAAAGCCGTATCCGGCCATGGTGGAGACCGCGCTGCAGACGGCGGAGGGAGCCGCTGAAAACATTATGCGCATCATACGCGGGAAGCTGCCGGAAGCCGTACGGGTAAAGCTGCACGGCGTAATGGTCAGCATCGGCAACTATTACGCAGTCGCCGATCTTGCCGGGATGCGGCCGCCAAGCTGGATATCGCTCATCATGAAATATATCGTCAATATGCACTATTTGTACGGCATTTTAGGGGTAAAAGGGCCCTGGGACTATTTACGGGACGAGATACTGCACAGAAGGCAGCACAAGCGGTTTTTCCAGCGAAATTACACCAAGAAAATGCAGGTATGGTGGGTCGTTCCGCTCCGGCTGTTTCTCGGATGGGCCTGGTTTTATGAAGGCTTGAAGAAGATATGGGACGGTTGGTTTGTTTCGGCCAAACTGGCCGGCTTTCTTGGCATGACGGCAACGACGGGCGTGAACACCTCGGCGGGCGCGCAGGCGGTATCACAGGCCTCGCCGACTGCGGCGGAAGGGGGCGCGGCCGTATTGGAAAAACTAATGAACATCGACCTCGGGTTCATCAAATTCCTTTTCGAACGGTCGGGGCCATCCGCTCCGCTCGTATTCCGCATCGATTTTTCTTTGGTTAACTGGATCATAAAGAGCTGGGTGCTGTCCACAGAAGGATGGGCCATGTTCTTCCAGATATTCATCGTCATAGTCGAGATGCTGGTAGGCCTCGCGCTGTTCACAGGCACATTTACATTCCTTGCATCGATCGTTTCGCTCGGGCTTCTAGCAATGTTCGTCACCACCACCGGGCTTTACGACACGACCTGGTGGATGGTATTTGCGGCGATAGCGGTAGCCGGGGGCGTCGGCCGGGCTTTCGGTCTCGACCATTATATATTGCCCTATATTGCGCGTGTCTGGGATGCCACAAGGAAAAACGGGCGCTTGATTCTCCGCTTTAAATGGGGAAAGAAATAGCTTTTGGAGGTACATGAAATAGTGTGGGAGGATTTTCCCGTTCTTCAGCAGGAGCTGGGCGCTTTTGAAACGCTGCTTCAAAGCCAGTTTGGCGTGAGTAAAAAGAATTCATACCTCGATAAGCTTTCGTTGGAAGTCATAAAAAGCGGCGGGAAACGCCTGCGGCCGGCCATGACGATAGGTGCGGCGATGGCCGGTGAATACCGCCGGGAAAAAGTGCTGCAGGCAGCCGTAGGCATTGAGCTTTTGCATACCGCCACTTTGGTGCACGATGATATCATAGACAATGCGTCGCTTCGGCGGAACAATCCGACGGTATACGCAAGCGAGGGCGTAAGCACCGCTGTTTTTACCGGAGACTACCTGCTTGTGAAGGCCGTGCTTTCGCTTGTCCTGGCAGGACTTCCGGTTGAATACTTAAAGCAGGCGGCCCTTGGCGTACAGGCGGTATGCGTCGGTGAAGTTGAGCAGTATAGGGGGAGGGGCGAGCTCCCCGGCTTTAAAACGTATCTTTCCAGGATCATACGGAAAACAGGCGCGCTGTTTGCGGCATCGTGCCTGGTGGGGGCACACCTCGCAGGCTTCGGCGAGGAGATCATTAAGCGCACGGCGCGCTTCGGCGCCTATTACGGGATTGCCTTTCAAATCAAAGATGATCTTTTGGATATTACAGGCAAAAAAAATTCCATCGGAAAACCGGTCGGAAACGATTTGAAAGAGGGCATCGTTACGCTGCCCGTACTGATGGCGGCTGCACGGGATGATAACGTCCGTCTAGAGCTGGAGGGATTCCTGAACACACAAAAATCCGGGCGGATCAATAAAAGGGAGATGGCGCGTCTTCTAAAAGACGTGACCGCTTCTGGTGGGCTGGAGCATGCTAAAAACATACAGCGAAGGTATACCGCGAAGGCCGGGCGGTTCCTTGCGGGGATGCCGGATTCCGAGGGAAAGGAAATTCTTTCTTTTATACTGGCGTCCACATTTAAAGAAGTTTAATAGATTTATTTAGGGATATTCCACTAAACATAGAAACAAAAACTCTCTTCAGGCTTCTAAATTATACTATCTTGGTTTGGCATATTCTGATATAATAATATCGGTATTCATTGAAATATATTTAAATAATTGCATTACAGGTTCTATATGCAGTACTGAATTAAATGCCGCGTTACGATTTTGAGCGAGGATATTATTAATACTTAAAAGGAGTTCATGGACATGAATAAAAAACATTTAAGGCTTTTGCTATTTACGCTGTTTTTATGTTCCCTGTTCATTTTATCCGGATGCCAGCAAAATGCAGCTGTAATGGCCCAAAGAGATGCTTATATATCCTACCTGGAGGAGGCGGAGGACGATTTCGCGACGGTGCACGCAATGGTAAACGACAAAGACCTTGAACTGGGCGATGACAAAGAGGCGGAAGAAACAAGCACCGAAGTTCAATTGCAGGAATTCCAGAACGTTTTAACGAAAGTCAAGGATTACAAATCGAAAATCGACGAACGCATCGGTCTCATTGGAAAAAGGGATACGCAAAAGAACGCAGAGCTGGAGGCGTTTGCAAAATCCGAACTCCGCTGCCTGCAGCTATCTTCCGAGGTGCTGGAGGAATTCGGGCAGATCTGCAATTACGCCCTCGCCATCAGCGATGTAGGCGTACAACTGGATTCCATCAACTCCCTCGATTTTACGGATATGCAAAATCTCGAGGCGACGTATAAGGCTTTTTCGGAGACGATTAAGAATGCAAAGGAAGGATTGGAGAAAAGCGACACGCCGTCGTTTTTTAAATCCGCGAACGATGATATGATCGAGGTATTGCAGGAACTGCAGGATTCAACCGTGTATAATCTGAATGCGGTGATAATAAACGACCCTGTGAGGCAGGACGCCGGGGCTTACCGCTTTAACCAGCTGCTTGTGAGAAAAATGAGCAAGGTTTTGGCGGATTACGATGCGGATGTGGAACGACGGATTGCAAAACTGAAAGAGGATGTAAACCAGATAAAAAAACTGGATTCAGGGCTTACGGACTGGATACAGAAAAATTTGAAAGCCTTGGGCGCTTTATAAAAGGGAGGAGTCAGGAATGATAAAGTATTGTCAACAATGCGGAGCTGTTTTAAATGAAAGTGATGCTTTTTGCCAGGCCTGCGGGCATTCGGCTGCAGCCTATACTCCTGCCGATCCTGTGCAGGAGATGCCTTCTTATCCGCCTGTAAAAGAGAAGAAAGCACACAAAGGAAAATCGGGACTCGTCATCGGTATATTTGCAGGCGTGCTTGTGGTAGCCGCACTGCTCATCGTGCTGCTGGTACCGGGCATTTTAAGTCCTGCCGGCACGGAGGCGAGAGCGAATTTTACCGGGGAACTTTTGCCGCTTCCTTCCGATCTGCAGGTAACGAGTGAAAAAGCAACGGTGTATTGCACGTATGATTCGCCGGACATCATCGTCCCGGCATTGTACCGCTCTATGGATTCAATCGTTTACTTGAAATGCTGGACGGATTTCGGCGAAACGGATGCCCTGGTCACCGTGGAAATACCCGGACTTACGCAAAAATACGAGCAAAAGATAACGGTGACGCGCGCCGAGACACAGCTAAAAGTCCATCCGCCGATATTGGAGGGCGCGACAAAGACGCTGAATTCTTCCAAGAACGCACAGTTGAAGGTAACCGTTACAAATATTAAAACCGGGGATGTCATCGAACAGGATTCCAAAGAGATACAGCTGTATTCCCGGTTCGATATGCAGTGGCAAAGCCGGGACGGAACGCAATACCATGAGAACTTCCTCGCCTGGCTGACGCCCGAAGCGCAGGAGGTAGGGCAGCTTCTGCGGGATTCCGCAGATTCTCTGAACTATCTTACCAAAGGCTATTTGACCTCCGTTGTCGGATATCAGCCGCAGGGCAATTTCACGATAGAGGATATGTCCTATGCGCAAGCCTGCGCCGTTATGTATACGCTAGCCAGCACGTACCAGGTAAAATACGTTGCTTCGCCTTTTTCCTCCACAGACACGAATCTGCAGCGCGTAAAAACCCCGGCGGAAGTGATCAACAGCAGGGCCGGGCTTTGCTGCGAGACGGCGGTGACCGTGGCTTCAGCCCTGCAAGCCATGCAGATGCATGCGGTCATGATACTGCTTCCCGGACATATGCAGACAGCCGTGGAGACCAATTACAACTCCGGCGATTATTACCTGATAGAGACGACAGCCCTCGATGCCGCAGCGACAGGCGACTTCGCAACCGGGAATCCGGTCATAACCTATTTGACAAAAGACCAGTGGCTGCAGTATGTCAGCCAGGAAGGCTATGATGTGATCGACTGCCAGATGGCGCTTGATCTGAATATAAAATCCATAGACTAATCGAATGATTAACAAAGGTAAAAAGCATGCAAAAGGGGTAAAACGCTTTGGGTTTGGAAAAAGCGGTTGAGCGGCTTGCCGGCCGGCTCTCCGGAGAACCGGAAATAAAAGCGGTTGGTTTATGCGGAAAGAATAAGCCGCTGCCCGCCGCCGGGGAGAGCGACATCGATATTTTCGCCTATTGTGCGGATGTGCCGCCGGTTGCAAAGCGGGTGGAAATATACTGCGGTTTGGATGGCAGCCTGCAGAACTGTTCTTACAATGCGGTATCCGGGGGGCGCTGGGGCGACGGAGATTGCCTCCTCATAAACGGCGTAGAGACCTGGGTGATGTATTATACCGTACGGGAAGCGGAAGCCGAAGTCGACGCGATACTGAACGGGCACTATGAAGGCCGTACCGACGGCGGGTTTTACCCTACGGGTCGGCTTCAAATGATACGCGAATTCAAGGTGTACCACGATGACGGGTTTTTGCTATCCCTGCAGCGGAAGGTATCGGATTTTCCCGGTGGGTTCGCAAAAAAACTGCTGGACTTTCATATCCGGGGGCTGTCGGACGAAGAGGATCTGACAAGAGCGGTTTTGAAGAAAGACGTGCTGTTTTACCATTTCGCCCTCGACGCCGCGCTCGATCATTTCCTTATCGCGCTCTACGCGTTAAACGGGGCATTTTTTCCGAGCCGCAAGCGGAATATGGAGGCAATCGCAAGTTTTAAACTCAAACCGGAAGCGTGCGAAAAGCTGCTCGCCGATACCGTGCTGTACGGAGGCCGGCCTGAAAGCCTGCATCTTTCTCTGGAGACGTGGAATAAGCTCTCGGTTTGGATGGTTTCGGCGGCCTGCGGCACGGTATAGCTTGTTAGTCAATAAAAGGATCATTGCCTGCCCTATTCTATAAACTATGGCAGGTTTTTTAATTAATTTACGCGAAACATCTTTGCGAAATATATATTGATGCACTATAATAAAATTATGCCGTTTGTTTACAAGATTCACCAGCTTAGGAACGTTACCGGCAGGAAAAATACAACAGGAGTTGAGGAAATATGCAATACAGGAATTTCGGCAAAATTGACTTTCAAGTATCGGCATTGGGTTTTGGGTGCATGCGTCTTCCCACGGCGGACGGGAACCCGGTGAGCGGTAAAATCGACATCCAGGAGGCGGGAAGGATGATGCGCCATGCCATCGACAGCGGTGTAAACTACTTCGATACGGCCTACGTATATCATCAAGGCCAGAGCGAGCGGGCTTTGGGCGAGATATTAAAGGACGGATACAGGCAAAAGGTGAAACTGGCAACGAAAGTACCGCCCTGGAGCCTAAAAAAACCGGAGGATTTCGACCGGATATTGAACGAGCAGCTACGTAAGCTGCAGACGGAGCAGATCGATTTCTTACTCCTGCACTCTTTAAGCAGCGATTTTTGGGAGCCGGTAATATTGAAATTAAAAATCATCGAAAGAGCTGAAAAAGCAAAAAAGGAAGGCAAGATAGCGCATTTGGGATTTTCCTTCCACGATGAATACAAATATTTCGAGGAGATCGTAAACGGCTACGACAAATGGGATTTTACGCAAATACAGTATAATTATATGGATACGGAATACCAGGCCGGAACGAAGGGCTTGAAGCTCGCGGCGCAAAAAGGCCTTGGCGTTGTAGTGATGGAGCCGT
>Ga0366774_1038_pt1 | contig 22075 bp, 17 predicted proteins | sample BONcelHN113001D9_FD_207068 | JGI IMG/M metagenome (GOLD analysis project Ga0366774, IMG submission 207068) | Enriched cells from coal bed in the Powder River Basin, Montana, United States - BONCAT cells N11 rep2 HSBNCT.N11.300.1.D9 ...
CTCATTTTATTAGATATTATGCTGCCGGAGATGTCAGGCATAGAAGTCTGCCGCCGGGTTCGAGAGATTTCTCAAATACCGATCATCATGATTACCGCCAAAGGTGCAATTGAAGATAGAGTCACGGGGCTGGATATTGGTGCAGATGACTATCTAACCAAACCATTTGCAATACAAGAACTTCTGGCCAGAATCCGTGCAGCTCTGCGTAAAAATAAGGCGAGTAAGTGCCAGCTCGACCAAGGAAATTTACGCGTAAAAAATCTCGTTTTATTTTCAAAGCGTTTTGAAGCACAGGTCAACGGGCAGCCTATCGAATTGACTAAAAAAGAATATGGTCTCCTCGAATATTTGGTACGTAATAAGCACATTGTATTAGATCGCGAACACATTCTACAGGATGTCTGGGGTTATGAATATGCAGGAAATACAAATGTAGTGGATGTTTATATTCGCTATTTGCGCAGCAAACTTGATGAACAGTTCGGGGAAAAATATATACATACAGTTAGGGGAATCGGCTATGTGGTCAAAGATTAAAAAATTCACCATCTCAATGTCGATTCAATTGACAATATTCTACATTGGTATTTTGTTCTGCATTCTGTTCATCATGAGCTTTTTTACTGTCTGGGGGGTACAATATATCTTGTTTATGCAGGCAGAAAATGACATTATTGCCAGTGCCAATAACATTACCAGCTATCTAGCAGCAGGTCATCCTATAGATCAACAATTATTAAGTGAAAATTTTCTTGAATCCGATATTATTCTCAGGATCTATGACGAACAAAGCAACCTAATAATAGATAATGCTCCTTATACGATTAGCACAAACAAACCTCAGATGAGAGAGCAAGAAGGCATTCAGCTTATTGAAAGTACTTTACTAAGAGAAATTCCACGCCATCCCTACGAGGTAAACCATACTCATTTTTATTACTTACAGCAATTGGTGCAACTAAATGGACATTCATACCAATTGCATTTCATGAAAATAATCTCGGAGAAAAATGCCGTTCTAAAGACCTTATCCAATATTATGAAAGCAAGCAACCTCATCGCCCTATTTTTTATCATTACGACTGGTATCTTTATCATTCGCAATATTCTGCGCCCCATTCGAAATATAACAGCAATTGCTAAAGAGATTGAGATTAATGACTTAAGCAAACGTATCCATGTTAAAGATAGCAATGATGAACTCCATCATTTGGCAAGAACATTTAATCATATGTTAGATCGGCTTCAGACGGGATTTGAACAACAGCAGCAGTTTGTCGCAGATGCTTCCCATGAACTGCGTACTCCCATCACGGTTATTAGCGGTTATGCCAATATGCTGGATCGTTGGGGTAAACAAGACGAATTTGCATTACAGGAAGGAATTAGCGCAATAAACTCGGAAGCAGCTAATATGTATGAGCTTATTGAAAAGTTGCTCTTCTTGGCGCGAACGGATCAGAGTAATCAGATGATCAATAAAGCTAACCTTGATATGCAAAGCCTAATTGAAGAAATAGTACAGGAAACTCAGCTTATCGCTCCAAACCATCAAATATTTCTAACTAAAAATGATTCTGCCATTATTTATGCAGATTCTGCTTCTATCAAGCAGATGTTACGAATTTTCATTGAAAACAGTATTAAATACACACCTATCGGCGGTACAATTCGTATCGCTTCACACCAAGTAGATACTTACTTGCATATTACTATTCAAGATACTGGAATTGGCATACCGAAAGAAGAGCAATCTAAAGTTTTTGACCGTTTTTACCGGGTTGATGCATCCCGTTCAAAACTAACAGGTGGAGCCGGTCTCGGCCTTTCTATTGCACAATGCATTGCTCAGCAGCATGATATTGAGATTCATTTGACCAGTATACTAAGCGAAGGTACTACAATTACACTGCAGTTTCCCCTACCTTCCAAAAAGCAATGATTAACTGATGCAAACCAGCCCTCCTAGTGATATCCGTCAATTCGTCAAGCTTTCCATACAAAAGCTCTCTCAATAAACAACTGGACGTTCATCCATCTTGTCTACTAAGAGAGCTGCCTATTTCCTATATCTTCAAGTAAATATTGGGTCACTGTCCTCTTTAGGGGGAGCGTTTGAATCTGCGATACTCTGATTAATCGTTTTAATTCCAGCATCTGTTGCTTTTCTCACAGCTTCCTTCACTGGGGATTTCTTACCAATGGAGGTATAGGGGAGCCATGTAGTGTTAGAGCCACGACCTGTAACATCTTCAATTAAAGTATATTTCTGGGTAATGGCATTATATAAACGAACTCTAAGTGTAGCCACCGTTTTGATATTTTTATAATATAATACATCACGATAATCGGATTTTACAGGAAGAATTTCCACAGTAAGTAAGGAATTGGTTCCTAATTCTTTAGCCAAACTGTTTAAATCTTGCTGATCTTCTAGTTGTAGTTTTTCCAGCGTATTCTCCCTTAAATCCTTACTTACAATTTCGCCACCTGGCATGTGTTTGTCTAACTTCGCAGTAATTTCACTTTTCAGTTCACTTCCATACGATTCTTTAGAACTATCCATTACTATAAACCTTATATCTTCGGGGTTTGTAGAAGATGCATGAACTGGGAATGTCAGCATAACAAACATTGTTACAAGTATACACAAACTCTTATACATGTATATTATCTCCTTTATTGCCATCTTTAAATTATTTTGATTATCATTACAATTGCTCTGAAGCTCAATTATGGGCCCTAAAGTAATTTTATTTATTCTCTCCTCTCAGTTAATCTTACCATTATAATAGCCCTCCATTATTACACGATCATTAGACTAAGATTAGAATTAGATTAAAAATGATAGCGCGTTCAGATCGTAAAAATAAAAAAGTATGTTCCTTTGGTTTGTTTAGCGATTAAACAATACCATAAAGGAGACATACTTTTTTTACTATGACCATCGCGCAGCGATTTCGTTTTTGGGAGACGATTCTACAGAATAATTACCTAGTTACATTCTTTGAAATCTGTATGTCTACAGATTTTCCCTTACTTTTGCCGGACAGCTTAATTTTTTCTACCACTACAAACAGAACAGGAATTAAGAATATGCCAAGAGCCGTAGCTGCAAACATACCACCTACCACTGCTGTTCCCATAGAATTTCTAGCACCTGCACCAGCACCCGTAGCAATTGCCAACGGAACGCAACCGATAATAAAAGCTAATGATGTCATAATGATGGGACGCAGACGAATCTTTGCTGCTTCAATGGAGGCTTGAACAATATCCATACCATTATCCACTCGTACTTTTGCAAACTCTACAATCAATATGGCATTTTTTGCTGCTAAACCAATGAGCATAACTAAAGCGATTTGCATATATATGCTATTTTCTAAGTTCCGTGCATATTGAGTTAAGAAAGCACCAAATATGCCTACCGGAACGGTAAGTAATACTGCAAAAGGGACACTCCAGCTTTCGTACAAGGCAGCTAAGCACAAAAATGCGAAGGCAATCGCCATCCCAAATACAATGAGGGTTTGACTCCCTGAAAGTCTTTCTTCACGACTTTGACCGGACCATTCATAAGAATAGCCACTAGGCAGCGTTTTAGCAACTTCTTCCAGAGCGGCCATTGCCTGACCCGAACTATATCCAGATGCCTGAGTGGCGCTGATTTTAACGGCTTTAAGGCCATTATATCTTGTAATGGTCGCCGGAGCATTGATGCTTGTCGGTTTTATCAGCGTATTTAATGGCACCATTGCCCCACTAGAACTTTTCACAAACAGGTACCGTGCCGCATTAATATCTTTACGATAGGATGTTTCAGCTTGCACAATAACCTTATACGTACGACCAAATTCATTAAAATCATTAACCTGAGATCCACCAAGAAATACCTGTAAAGCCGAAAATACATCTTCAATGGCGACTCCCATGTTTTCAGCTTTTTCCCGGTCAACCTCAAATTCATAGCTGGGTGTATCAGCTTTAAAATTTGAAGAAATCGACCCAATCTCAGGACGCGCTTTTGCTGCAGTAACAAAAGCCTGGGACATGCTATCCAGGGCTTCCAAGGATCCCCCTTTTTGATCTTCCAGCATTAAAGTTAATCCACCCACAATTCCAAGTCCTGGTAATGCCGGAGGTGCAAAAGCAATGACTGTTGCTTCAGGCAAATGAGCGCCGGCCACAAAGGTTTGACCAATTTGAGCTTGTACAGCTAATTCAGGGCTGGTTCTCTCTCCCCACGAATCCAAGGAAACAAACATGGTTGCTACATTGGGCTTAGATCCTCCACCTAATAAATCAAACCCAGTTATAGACATAACATCGGAAACACCTGATTGAGAACTCACCTTGCCTAAAAGTTCAGACGTTGCTGCCTTCGTACGATTGGAACTGGCTGCTTCAGGTAAAGAAATAGAGGTAAGGAAGTATCCCTGATCTTCATCAGGCACAAAAGATGTAGGAACGATCTGTGATAATCCCACAATTGAAAGACATAAAACAACCAATGCAATCATACATAAATTTGCTTTGGAGATAGCTTTAGATAAGCCATTTCCATATCTTTCAATGTTTGTTTCAAACCAGTGATTGAACTGGTCAAAAAATTTACCAACCTTTCCACTATGAGCATTTGGATCATAAGGCTTAAGTAATAATATACAAAGTGCCGGTGTCAAAGACAAAGCGACAACAGCTGATAGAGCCATCGATACCGCAATCGTTAAGGCAAATTGCTTGTATAAAATCCCCATCATGCCACCAAAAAAAGCGACTGGAATAAATACAGAAGCCAGGACAAAGGCAATCGCAATTACGGGTCCCGTCACTTCACTCATGGCTCGCCGAGTGGCTTCTACTGGAGTAAGTCCTGAGTAACGCATGTGATGTTCCACGGCCTCAATAACAACAATAGCATCATCAACGACCAGCCCAATGGCAAGTACCATGGCAAATAAAGTTAAGGTGTTAATCGTAAATCCTAATACAATGAAGGCACCAAACGTTCCGATTAATGATACTGGAATGGCTAGCATGGGAATCAATGTGGCACGCCAGCTTTGCAAAAAAAGAAAGACGACAACTAAAACCAGAAGCATTGCTTCGGCAAGGGTTTTAATAACTTCAGTCATTGATTCACTAACAAATTTAGTGCTATCCACAACAACTGTATATTGCAAACCAGCAGGGAATGTTTGTGACGCATTCTCAAGAACTGTCTTTACATTTCCAATTGTCTCCAAAGCATTGGCATCACTGGTTAACTTAACAGCAAACCCTGTACTAATATGACCATTTACCGTGCTGTCGCTCGCATAAGATTTGCTGCCCAGTTCAACCCGGGCTATATCTTTTATATGAACAAACGAGCCTTCGCCTGTCGAGCTAACAATGATATTCCCAAATTCCTGGGGAGTTGTTAGACGTCCTTTTACTCTCGTACTATATTGAAATTCTTGCTGAGAATCATCAGGCATTTGTCCAATAGCACCAGCAGGCGCTTGAATATTTTGCTTTTTAATAGCATCAGTAACTTGGCTTATAGAAATGCCCATTTTTGCCATTTTTTCTGGCTGCAGCCAAATTCTCATACTATAATCCGAACCAAATTCTGATACTTCCCCGACACCTTTGACACGTTTTATCTGATCGAGAAGATAAATGCTGCCATAATTTTTTAAGAAATTCCCATCATAAGTGTCATTTGGCGACCAGAGTGTGAAAATCAGGGACATATCTTGGGATGATTTTCGAGTCGTAACACCGACTGTCTGAACATCACTTGGTAATGAAGAAGTTGCCTCTGATACTCGATTTTGAGTCTGCACCGCTGCAGTATCGGCATCAGTTCCAGACTCAAACTGAACACTGAGGGAATAAGAACCTGAATCTGTACTGGTGGAAGACATATAAGACATTCCCTCCACCCCATTGACTTGTTGTTCAATGATCTGAGCTACAGTTTGATCGATGACCTCAGCATTAGCCCCTTGATAGGCTGTACTAATGGAAACGGTTGGCGGAGATATCTGAGGATACTGGGCTACAGGTAAATTAAATGCAGCGGTTACGCCTATTATTGTTATGAAAATCGATAAAACAATCGCAAAAATAGGGCGATTAATAAAAAAATTAGACATTGAAAATCCCCCTTATTGCTTCGCCGGAATTTGCAATGCATCCGGTTGTATCATCGTTACTTGTAATGCTGATCCGTCTTTAACTTTATTGATACCTTCCACGATAATGCGATCATTCGCCGTCAGCCCATCCTGCACTAACCACATATTTCCAATTCGTGGCCCCATAGTCACAACTCTGCTTTCCGCCTTATTATCTTCTGTTACTAGGGTAACAAATGTCTTGCTCAACAATTCCGTTACTGCTCGCTGAGGGATGAGTAAAGCCCCTTGATGTACTTCTCCCTGTGTTACTACCCTGGCAAACATACCCGGCATTAGAATGTTTTGCGGATTACTGAAAGAAGCTTTTAGGGTAATTGTACCTGTTGTATCACTAACGCCCCTGTCGATTTGCTCAATATGACCGAGTACTGGATATTGGGTTCCATTGCTCAGCGTAAGTTTCAGATTATCCTTAAAAGTGCTTGGTAAAGTACCTTTTCCTAACTGGGTAAGGTCTAAATATTCATTTTCGCTCATACTAAACTGAACCCATACTGGATCAATGGATGAAACTGTAGCCATTGTCGTCGACCCGGCGGCTACATAATATCCAATGCTGACATCATTCACATCAATACGGCCATCAACAGGTGAGAGTATTAACGTATCTTGCTCATCCTCTGTTGCCTGCTGCAGACTCGCTTGATTCACTTCAACTTCCGCGGCAGCTTCAGCTGCTTGGGATACCTGTGTATCTAAAGTTTGTTGTGCAATACCATTAACAGCTGCTAATTGCCTGTATCTTTCCACATCTTTTTGGATATTATTAAGTGTTGCTTTCGATTTATTTAACTGCGCTCTAGCTGAATTTATCCCGGAACGATATTGTTTATTATCAATTCGAAACAATGGCTGTCCTTTGTAGACTGTATCGCCACCATTCACCATCTTATCTACAATATTGCCAGATACTTTCGACATGATTTTGACTTCATTTTTTGATTTTATTTGCCCCACAAATTCATAGCTCATTGGAGCATCCTGCTGAATTACCTGCATAGCTTTCACTTCTACTGCCTGGGGCTGGGCTTCTTGATTTTTTGACAACCAACCGTTGCGAACAACAATCATTCCTATCAAAATAACCACAATTATAATTCCTATGTACAACTTCTTTGAACGTTTAATATTCACTTACTCTTCCTCCCGTATTCCAAAGCTACTCGATTATTCCTGTTATATATTAACCATTTAATTAGTTATGGTTTACATCTAGATTACCGGTAAACCATTGTGCCAACCTTATAGCGTGTTCTTTGAGTCAATCATTCTATGTCAACAGTTAATGTCTTGAACCCCTATTTATTTCATGCTATACTGTAAACAAATAAATACTGTATCTTTTTATTTACAATTCACAATTATGAATTGTAAATATTTATGTACTAAATGGTAAGCTTTATGATAAGCTTTTTACTCTCTCATGTCAATCTAAATAATAAGGAGTGTAATTCTTTTGAGCTCTACAAATACCGCTGAAACCATTCTTAAATTACTTCCTCTTCTTAATAAAAAATTTATCCGCTCAATGAACCTGGAACTTAGAACAATCCTCACTTCCATGCAAATTAATGTATTAGTTGTTTTAGTAGAAAAAAAAGCTACAATGACAGAACTCTCCAATGAAATACTTATACCAAAGCAGCAAATGACACCTCTTATCGATAAATTGGTGTCCGAAGGTTTCGTCCAAAGAGAATATGATGCGATCGATAGAAGAATTATCAGGATAAGCATAACTCCACTAGGATTGGATATACTTGTTAAAATTAAAGAAAAAGCCCTTGCAGTGTTAGAGACTAAACTAAAAAAATTGGATCAGAATGACTTGTTATGTCTAAATAAGGCTTTAACCGACATCTGTAAAATTATCAATAAGATCACTTAGTCTAATGGACCAAATCAGCGTATTTTTGTGTCTACTGTACACCTGTAGAAGACCGTTATCGCTGGGGGACAGGGGACAAATTGATTGTCCCAAAGCGATTAAATTGCCCCTTATTCACTACTAAATTAAAGGGAAGCTATCGATAATCACCTTATAACAGATTATCGATAGCTTCCCTTTAATATTTTCTAAAATCTGCTCCTTTCACTAAGAATATGCATATTATGTAATATAGTCTCTATAAATGATATTTAAATAGGAAGACTCGTATGCAGTCTTATAGACTCATTCAATTCTATATCAAAGGAAAGTGACAATATGGAACAATATGCAAGGCAGATGGCCTTTGGTGCTATTAATGTACCGTTGGCGATCTTTTGGACTAATCCAGATGTTCAATATCGAAGGATCAGCTTAGCTGCTGCTGCTAATCCTGCGTCATGGTCACAAAGCCTGGATGTACAGCAAAGACTATGGCTGGTTAATAAAGTAAATACCATGGCAATATACGGCGAAAGAGTCGCAATACTAGATGCACAAAAGAACTGGCTGCAAGTAGCCGCAATAGGACAACGCACCAAAGATAATAAATGGGGCCAAGCCGGCTGGGTACCGGAAAACCAGATCAGCTATAATAGTAATTATCTCGCAGAGCAATCCTGTTTACCTCAGGCTGTAGTATCTGTACCAAAGACAGCGTTATTTTGGGATACAACCTGTTGGACCCAGCCCATTAACGAACTCAGTTTCCAAGTCCGATTGCCCATCCTTTTAGAAAGGGAATCTGTTTTTAAAGTTCGTCTACCAGACGGCGGCACAGGTCATGTCTCCCGATTAGAAACAAAAAAAGTCTCTGAACTTTTCTTTTCTAGAGAATGTATTGTGGCGCAAGCCAGGCAATTTTTAGGGTTGCGCTATTTGTGGGGCGGAACTTCCTGCTATGGGTTTGATTGCTCTGGCTATACCTTTCGGCTATATCAGTCCCAAGGCATATCCCTTTACCGCAACTCTAGACAACAATCACAAGAAGGTATCCCAATAGAGGAAAATAATCTTTTGCCCGGTGATCTCGTTTTTTTTGCAAGTGAAGGCGGTAAAGGCAACATTCATCATGTAGGCATGTGCGTGGGAAATGGCATAATGATTCATGCTCCATCGAGCAGATCTGCAATAGAAGAGAGTCGATTTGATATTGGTCACTATCATGAGGAATACTGGGGCGGTAGGCGTTATGTCTACTGCTGAAACATGAGCATGATGTATCTCCTTCGTATATATAAAAGAGTACCACCAGCTATCATTGGATAACATTGGTGATACTTTTATTGTTTAAATCAACTACCCTTGGCGAATTCCTCCAGCAAGGGGTTACCTGCTCCAAATTGACTGCTCATTGCGGTAACTGAATGATTATTCCTTCTTGTTTGTAACGCGCATAAATTCTCTTGATGAATTCGTGGCAAATGAGCTGCTGATCCGTTACAGCTTTTATCCGCAAGATAACATTGAAGCTAATACTGGTCCCGTTGAAACCACCGTACCGGATATAAGGTTCAAAATTTTTAACGCCGCCCTCGGTTTCTTGAAGAATTTCTTTTGCCACCATGCAAGTAACCTTTTCCACATGATCCAAATCACTTTCATAACTGACTCCTATGGGAATGGAGATAAAACATTCTGCAAAGGGCTGAGCATAATTAGTGATGATAGCAGAAGCAATTGTTTTGTTGGGTACGACCGCCATGTTCTCAGTAGGAGTTTTTATTGTGGTATTACGCCAGTTCATATCCACTACATGGCCTTCTTCGCCGGTCGACAGTTTAACAAAGTCACCCATCTTGATTTGCCTGGACACCAAAATGTTGATTCCGGAAAATAAAATCGCCAAAGTGTCCTGCAGCGCCAAAGCTGTAGCCAAGCCGCCAACGCCCAAAGCGGTGATCAACGGAGAGATCGAAACTCCAAAAGATTCAAGCAAAATCAATATGCCGATGGCATAAACGGTCAAGTCGATTGCTGTGGCTATAATCGAAGTGGAAGCGAAGTTTTTGGATGCTTTCCCAAGCTTATGCTTAAGGTATTCCCTTAAAGGTTTGCTGCAGCAGGGGATAAGAGATTTTTGTTTTTGCTGCAATTATTTTGAGCAGTTTAGAAAACACCAACCGGAGTATGATGATGCCTAACGCTAAACTAATGAAGAAAACTGCTAAATGCGATTTGAAGCCGCCGTTTGTGATTCTGATTCCTATTTCATTGAAAATTCCAAGCATTGTTTCCTCCATAATACAAAAAAAACATTTACATACTATATATATTGTTTCGTTAACTATTTTCTTTTTTCCCTGCCATTGCACATTACCATTATTTGTATATAAGTATATAAGATGAAGTGATTGCTCATTTATTTGCCCATATAACAATTTTTATTTTCTCTACTGTCCGCTCCCGCTCCCACTTCTTTATATTTAAATCGTCTATTAGGTCAATCTAAAAGGAATGAGCCCTGTATTCATTCCTTAAGAAGGACAAAATTAATCTCCCTTTTTATCATCTTTTTACGAATCTCATCACCGACGAGAATGACGGTGCCAATGAAGCACTCTTTCAGCCCGTTTGCGCAAATTATTTACCAATAGCAAGGCAAGAACCCCCATAATATACAGTAATAAAACGGCTATGTCTTTATGCCCGCTGCTCCAAAGCACAGCCGCTCCGATCCCTGTGCCTGTCAACAAAATAGTCCACACTAGTCGATTTGCCAAAGTCTCCTGAAACCGTAACTGTCTCAAAACAGGTCCCATTTCCACCTTAACTTGGACATCCCCGGCACGAAGATCCCGTAAAGTCTGCTCCAGTAATGGCGGAACCTCCACCCCCGCTAAAACTACTTTTTTGGTCTTCTGCCAAACCAATTGCAGAAGTGAAAATTCTTGACCAAGAACCTGTTTTGCGTAGGGCTTAATCACTGCCAAAATATTCATATTCGGATCTAACCCTGTGGCAATCCCTGATAGGGTCCCCACAGCTCTGCCCAAAAAGGTGTAATGTACGGGAATTTGAAAGGGCTGAGAGTAAATGAATTCACGTAATTCTTCTAAAAGCCCATCAATTTTTAGTTTTCCTAGCTCCTCCAACTGCATATCTTGCAAGCCAGCCAATAACAAGGAAATTGCCTTTTGCAAACTTAAAAGATTGGCAGCCGGCTTAATAAATCCCAATTCTTGCAAAGCATGAGACACTTCTTCAGCATTACTGTTGATTACTCCACCAATCAGTTTACGGACAGCCTTTTTGTTATGGTCTGTAATCCTGCCCACCATACCAAAATCAATAAAAATAATGCCACCATCCGGTCTCACAAATAAGTTACCGGGATGAGGGTCGGCATGGTAAAACCCGTGTATTAAAGCTTGCTTAAGGTAGGAATCGACTACATTGCCCGCCACGTTTTTTGGGCTAATTCCTGCTGCTAACAAACCGGCACGATCTGTCACCTTGTACCCCGAGACGAACTCCAGAGTCAACACCCGCTGCCTTGAATATTTCGGATAAACAGCTGGCACAGAAATCATCGGATCGTCTTGAAAATTCCTCCGGAACCGTTCAAGATTAGCCAGTTCCTGCCGATAGTCAAGTTCTTCACGAATGGTAGCACTAAATTCAGCATAGATAGCATCAAAATCAGCATACTGCTCCCATTTAGTAAAGACCTTTACCATCCAGATCACAGTTCGAAAGGCTGTGAGATCGATTTCAATAATCTTCTCAATCGATGGCCTTAATACTTTCACCGCCACCACTTCTCCAGACAGCAAGACAGCTTGGTGTACCTGTCCAAAGGATGCCGCAGCAATGTGATTATCATCAAACTGGGCAAATAGCTCTTCCACCTTGCCCCCAAGTTCCAATTCAATTACTTCTTTGATCTTTGCACTACTCACAGGTGGTACTTGATCTTGCAGCAGAGCCAATTCTGTAATATATTCCACAGGAAGTACATCAATACGGGTACTAAAGAACTGCCCTACTTTTATCATCAATCCCTGTAGAACTAAAGCAGTCTCCCGAAAGCGAATGGCCTGATTACGATAAAGTTCAGGTAGTCGGGCCTCTATTTTAGGACCATATATTCTACGCAAAAGATTATACCAGGCAATCTCTATGAGAAATCCTGCAAACAGCTTGAAAACGGCCCCTGTCCGTCGTATTTTAGAGTGAGTTATCATATTTTCAACTCCTATCCAGCATCAGCTATTTTTATCTTATTGTAATAACGAGACTGTCTTTTATGTCCCTTTCATCAATCATTTTGACAATCCCTTTAAATGCCTATTAAAATATTTAGCATACACAACTTTTTTGCTCTTACATACCATTATTATTGAATGCAATAATTCATCCGCATTACAGCTGCGCTGAGCCTATGGGCTACTATAAGGATCGCAGAATCTTAAATAGTTTGTCCAGGGATGCTTGAATATAATGCGCAGTCTCCTTATCAATTAGTAACAGTTTCAAAGCTAATCAATAGTCAGCAACTTCAAAATAAAGACAAGGAAAAAATTTGTAGGAATAATGGTCCTTATTTCAAAAATTTTTAACAAAGTATGGTGCAAAAAGCGCTATCAGTGAACGTTTTGATAGTTTGAAGACACACCCTCGGATGCAAGGTCCTCTCTTGTGGCATAATAAAAACAATTCAACTGTGTATTGATTAAGGAGGCAACATATGTTACTTGCGGTAACAGGCTCTGCAGCTGAGATAGAAATACAAAAAATGCTTACTTCTGTTCATATCGAGAAATGGCTGCAGGAAGATGTATTTCAATTTAAGTGGTGGCTTCTGCTAGGATTGTTTACGTTAACCATCGCCCTGTGGTGGAGAATGCTTAATAAGGCAAGAATACCGGAAATCCTGCTATATACTGTTTTAACAACAATTGTCATGATGAGCATCGACGAATGCGGCGAAGAATTAATTCTATGGGTCTACCCAATTTATTTACTTCCGGTATTTCCGGTTATAACAGCTATTAATTTATTATTTGTATCTCTGGTATTATCCCTTACCTACCAATACTTCCCGACTTGGAAGAGTTTTAGCTCGGCTGCTATTATCATTTCCGGCTTACTGTCTTTTATCTTTGAGCCCGCTCTGGCGTGGGCTGATTTCTATCGATTGCTGAACTGGAACTATGGCTATAGCTTCCTGCTATACATCGCTGTGGCGCTGTTCATCAGAGGAGTAGTTGTTCTTATCTTTTCCATTGCCGAAAATGCTCAAAGACATTCTAGTTAAGGAGGCAAGCTATGTTTTTCGATACCGGAATAGCTACAGCTGTAGAATTGCAGAAGCTGTTAACTTACTTGCGTATTAATGAGTGGCTGCAGGATGATCTTTTTCACTTTCGATGGTTCTTTTTGCTAGGTGTCTTTGCTTTTTCTGCCCTCGTTTGGTGGAAATTGGTGGATAAATCCCGACTGCCGGAAATCACCTTGCATGCCGGTTTAACTGCCATCATTACTCTCGTTCTGGATGAAATGGGGGAAGAGCTGACCCTCTGGGAATATCCTGCTGATATTATTGCAATATTTCCGCCTTTATCAGCAGTAGACCTGGCTAGCTTACCAATGATCTACTCTCTTATTTACCAGTATTGCAAGACCTGGAAAACTTTTTTGTGGGCAACACTGCTAATGGCGACCATATTCTGCTTTATATTGGAGCCGCTGCTGGTGTGGAGCGATTTTTATCTGATCCTTAAGTGGAAATATTATTATGGCTTCCCCATCTATATTACAATGGCAATATTCATTAGATGGATGGTTCTTAAAATATATGCTATTGCTAGGAAAAGCAAAGAAAAGCAAGTATGACCAACTCGGTGCAAAGCTAAGCGGCTTTGCACCGAGTTGGTCATCAAATTTCTCTTTTGCTCTACGCTTATGTTCTTATATCAAGTACCGCAAAAAGTTTGGTAAGGATGAGTAGATGGCCCAGGCAATTTGGAGTAATCAGCCTGTTCGGGGGAGTGGGCGTAGGGGCTTGAAAGAACAGCAAGAAGCCGCTCCATCACGCTGTAATCACCTTGCACTGCGGCTTCTAGTGCGGCTTCTACCCGGTGGTTGCGAGGGATTATCCCGGGATTGCTGTTTCGCATCAATTGATGGGAAGCTGCTTTCGCTTCCTGCTGCCTGCCTAATCTTGCCTGCCACCGCTCATTCCACTGAGAAAATTCAGCGGTTCCAAATAGTACCATATCTTCTGCAGTATCAAAAGTTAATGCGCGGAAAGTATTGGTATAATCCTCACGATACTTATGCATCATATTGAGGAAGTCTTCAATAAGGGATTCATCCTGTAATTCTTCATTGAATATTCCCAGTTTTGCCCTCATTCCCGCGAGCCAATTACAGCGATATAAGCCAGTAAACTCTAAAATTGCATCCTGAGCTATTTTGACAGCCTGCTCCTCATTGTCATGCAGCAGCGGCAACAGAGTTTCAGCAAATCTTGCGAGATTCCACCCGGCAATATGCGGCTGATTGCCATAGGCATAACGGCCCCTCATGTCAATAGAACTGAATACGGTTCCCGGATCATAGGCGTCCATGAAGGCGCAGGGACCATAATCAATTGTTTCGCCACTCAGAGCCATGTTGTCTGTATTCATCACCCCGTGTATAAAGCCAACCAGCTGCCATTTGGCAATCAATGCCGCCTGGCGCTTGATCACTTCCTGCAGAAGAAAAAGGTAAGGATTATCAGCAGCCTCAGCTCCCGGAAAATGCCGCTGCAATGTATAATCTGCTAAGGACTTGAGATCTTCAACTGTTCCCCATTCCGAAATGTATTGAAAGGTACCGACACGCAAGTGACTGGCAGCCACGCGGGTCAGGATGGCACCGGACTGTTCGCTTTCGCGGATTATTGACTCACCGCTTGTCACCACCGCCAGGCTGCGGGTGGTTGCAATATCAAGTGCATGCATTGCTTCACTAATGATATATTCTCGAAGCATCGGTCCCAATGCCGCTCGACCATCACCACGGCGGGAGTATGGCGTTCTGCCTGAACCCTTGAGCTGAATATCAAATCGTACACCCAGGGGAGTGATCTGCTCACCAAGCAGCACAGCCCGCCCATCCCCTAACATGGTAAAATTGCCGAATTGATGCCCCGCATACGCTTGAGCAAGAGGCAAGGCACCTTCAGGAATCCGGTTGCCAGCGAGTACCGCAACGCCCTCTTTGCTTTGCAGCACCTGGACATTCAACCCCAGATCTGCTGCCAGTTGATCATTGAGAATGATCAACTTCGGCGAATGTACAGCCGTTGGATTCTGTTTGGTAAAAAGGGATTCCGGCAGACGGGCATAACTGTTGTCTAGATTCCATCCTGTTACCATCTTTGTCATCATATCTCCTTTCCTTTTGGTATCCCAGTTTTATATAACAAAAAGCATAAGCATTCTATGCTTATTAGCTTACCTTCTACACCAGCATAAGGTAGACCCTTTTAGTGTCTGCTGCTGCCAATTTTATTATACTCAATCAATGAGATCTTCCACACTGCCAACATTTTTAATCATATAACGAAATCGTTATCCAGGATCATCCTTGACCTATTTAAAAACAAGACTCCGTGCTCAGAAAAGCAACGGAGCCTCACAATTACTGGAATCGTGTTATTTATTTGTCTGCAAAGCCATTATGTAATAGACGCTTCGTATAATCTAGCTACCTCTTTCCAGTCAATTACTTGAAAGAAGCCTTCGATATAATCCGGACGCAGGTTTTTGTACTTTAGATAATAAGCATGCTCCCATACATCAATAGCGAGAATGGGTATCCATTTGCTGCCCGGTTCCATAAAAGGATTGTCTTGATTGGGAGTAGAGCTGATTGCCAGATTTCCTGCAGAATCGGTGGAAAGCCACGCCCATCCTGAACCAAATCGGCCAATCGCTGCAGCTTTTATTTTTTCTTTAAAATCTGCAAAACTTCCGAATACTTTCTCGATTTGTTTTGCTAAAGCCCCTGTCGGTTCTCCGCCCCCTTCAGGTGACATAATTGTAAAATAGAGATTGTGATTATAGTATCCGCCTCCATTATTCTGGATAGCAGTTCGCAGCGCTGTATCGGAAATAGCAGGAAGATTTGCCAAGATTTCCTCCACAGTCTTGCCGGATAGCTCTGGGAGTTTTTCCAATGCTGCATTAAAATTATTGGTATACGTTGCATGATGCTTGCTATAATGCGTCCTCATGGTAAGTTCATCAATATGAGGCTCCAATGCCTCAAATCCATATTTTAATTCTACCTGTTTCATCTTAGAAACCTCCTTTGATTATCTGTTTGTATTTATATCATACTATCCTAGTAGGAAATAGTCAATATGTTTTAGTGATTTTAATTATTTAATAATTATTATCATAGACTTTTATTGCTGATTAGCGATGCAGCATACACACCTATTATTTACTTTTACATATCACAACTCCCTCAGACTGCAGCTATAGGCTTTCTTTTTATGTTATGCAGGAATACTCAGTTATTTGTGGTAATAATAACTTTAATAATAAAATGAGGAGTGACATTGTGGTTGACATATTTTTATTAACTGCCCTTGGGGCTATTGGGGCTTTGGCTTATTCAATCTTAAAAAGCAATAAATTAAAAAAGAGAGTCCGTACTTTAGCTGTCCAGTCAGATGCTATCGTCGCCCAGATTGATGGTTTTAGAGCTTCAAGTGCGTGTACAATTGTCAATGGTATGGATTTGTCGGGATTTCTGTATGTTGACGTAGAGTCAAAACGATTTTGCATTGTATCAACCAATATGTCATATAAACTATTTGAGCCTAACGATATTCTAGATGTTTCAATCGTTGAAAATAATCCGGCAATTATTACCGAAACACAAATTACTGATAAAATTCGCAAGGCTTTATTGGACGGTTTAAAACCTGTTAGCGGCTTGATTCGTAATAAGAAAGACTCCAATGTAAATAATATACATGTTGTAATGCATGTAAAGGACTCCGACCATAACACGGTCATGATCAATTGCCTTCCCGTTAAGACCCAGAGGAATACTCCAGCATATGAAAATGCAATCCATATAGCTAATAGCTGGCAAGAATTATTAAAAGCATTGATGCATTCCGCTTAAAAATTGCATAGGAGATGAAAGAACGCCTGCCGAATCTGCATAGATTCTGACAGGCGTTTAAAGTTGATTTCTTTGCTCATTATGATTCAAAGGATAATTTCCAGAGATAGATAGACGCTACGGAGCCGTAAGGAGAATATTGTTTCTTATATTTCTCAAATTGTTCTTTTGTAATCGTTGTTAGATTATAGAGGTTCATCATGCCCCGTCTTATGGCAATATCGCCCCAGCTAACAATGTCAGGGCGTTCCATTGAATTAAGAAGCAGCATTTCTGCTGTCCAGACACCAATGCCATTTATTTGTGATAGGCGCTTGATAACCTCTTCATCTGGCAGGTCATATAGTTCTATAAGGTTCAAACGGCTATGCATCACTGCTTCACCAATATTTTTAATATAAATCGCTTTTCTTGTAGACATACCGCATTGCTGAATTTCCTCCACTGTGGCCAAAGCAATCTGCTGCGGAATCATCTCTTCAAAGTGGAGCTGCATTCTATGCCAGACCGTATACGCTGCCTTAACGGAAATCTGTTGTCCAACAATAGCGTAGATCAGAGCTGCAAACAGGTCCGGAATAACCTCACGATCAATCTTTCCCAATCGCTTCATCGCAGCTCCGAGTATTGGGTCGACATTTTGTAAATACTCAATTTCTCTTTGACCATATGCAAAAAACTTTGTCTTTACTGTTTCCATACTATTTTTCCAACTTCAAAAGATATTCTTTAACCTGGAGCCCGGCAGCATAGCCAACCAAATTTCCATTTGCACCTATGACTCGATGGCATGGAATCAAAATCAACATGGGATTTTTGTTGTTAGCCATGCCAATGGCACGAGAAGCCTTTGGCTGGCCAATACTCCTTGCGACATCTTTATAGCTTCGTGTTTCACCACAGGGAATTTCTTGCAGCGCTTTCCAAACTTTCTTCTGAAATTCTGTACCTTCTGGAGCAAGAGGAAGCGTAAAGGATTTACGTTTTCCTGCAAAATATTCCATTAGCTGCTTACCTGCTTCTTTTAGCACCGCTGTTTCTTTTACAACAACCTCCTGGGGAATGTGTTCATTTTTAATAAACAAATTTGTAATTGCACCTTTGTTTTCCGCAATTCCAATTTCCCCAATATTGGTTTGATAGAAGAATATATGTTTCATGGCCCTCTCCCGCACTTTTATAAATTACCCATTCATTCCGTATCTTTATTGTACGTTATACAAGCTTTAATTGTCTTGCGGAATATCACTTTTCAATTCTCACAATAATTTCTCGACATTCAATACTTCTTTATACCATGTCAGCTGGATACTCTGTTACTTTATTTCTAGTTTCCTTACTCATATAAAGTGCTTTATCAGCGAAAGCTAGCAACTCATCTATGGAATCACCATTTTTAGGATAAGCTGCAACACCAATACTTACGGTACAGCCACTTAGTTTCTTGGCACACTGCAAGCGTATCTCTTCCGCATAAGAAATAACCATTGTATCGGAGACATTCCGCAAAATAATTGCAAATTCGTCTCCGCCAAACCGAAATAAGGATCGAAATCCTACAATAGATTGTGCGATAACCGTAAATTCTTTTAAAATATCATCACCGGCTAAATGACCAGAAATATCATTTTGCTTCTTAAAATTATCCAGATCCAATACCATAACACCTAATGTAGTAAGAGATCCAGCTTGCAGCTCTCCTCGCAGTAATTCCACTATTTTATCAAAAGATCTGCGATTATAAGCTCCAGTCAATGCGTCAATATCTGCCGCTCCTTTTAAGGTACTATGAACTTCTTCTAATTTTCGAATCGTATCATTATAGCTTTGAATCATTTCTCCGAATTCAGCCGCATAGCCAGTTAAGGCAATCTTCTTATAGTTTCCTGTCCTGACAGAGCCAAAAGCTTCTATTAATGTCTCAAAAGGCTTCATATATCGGCGCACCGTATACGTACCAATGATGACAACTATAAAAAACGTAAATATTGACACGGCCAATATCTGGTAAAGCATCATATTACGATACTGTGTTATCTCGGCAGTAGGTGTACCCACAATAACATACCAATCCAATTGAGGCACCTTGCTGTATCCAATATAATTTTCAATTTCAGAATAATTCTTCATAATGGTTGAACCTGTCATGCCTTGTAAACTTTCAATGATTCCCCCTTTCTTACCAATACGTTCCTGAAGTGAATGATATACTACAATCCCTTGCTGATCAGTAATTGCAATATATCCGTTTCGGCCAAAGGATTTATTATCAAACATCATTGCCAGTTTATTATCGTACAGCCAAACAGTCGCCACAACCACACCAACTACAGTACCATCCTCAATAATAGGGGTGGAAATCGCAACTACTTCACGACCTTGAGCACTTTTATAAACGCCGCTGATGTATGTCTCTCCCTTTATTCCATGCTGAAAATAGTCTCTTTTTGATAAATTTACTCCTGATGTCTTTTCAGGCTGACTCGAAACAGAAACATTCCCTTCTTTATCAATAATAAATATCGTATTGACTTCGGGAATCACTGCATTTATTTTATCAAGAAGCTCTTTATCCTTTCTAAGAGAAGGATCGGATGCAATGATTGCCATGGAAGCCTCAATATTTTTAAAATAGGCTAGTAACTGCTCACTAAGATTATTTGCAGCTTTTTCGTTGGTAGCCAATAACAACGAACTGGTATTTGCAAGGAAAAATCGATCAAAAGCAATAAATTGAATAAAACTGCTAATAATGACTAATGAGCAGAGTAATAGTATGAATTTATGCAAAAATCGCATTGAATCTGATCCTCCTTTCAAAAACCGTATTATTTAAGACATTATTCTGCTTTTTTCAACAAAAACCTGCTATTATCTAGGAACTGCTCCAATGGTAAAATCTAGGGACAGAGTACTATTCTATAAAAAAATGGCGTCAGCAACATTTGCGACGCCATTTTTTTATAGAATTAACAAAACATCTTTTTCTTCAGTTTGCTATATTCACTTTGTACATAACCTTCTGCCCAATCCTGATCTTCAATAGGTTCAACTTTTACAGCACAGTATTTATACTCTGGCGTAAAAGAGATCGGGTCAAGATGATCGATGGTTAATTCATTACAAGCACCAATCCACCAATGATAGGTCATATACACGGCACCTGTATTTACCCGCTCAGTAGAAAGTGCTCTTGCTATGACCTTCCCACGCCGGGAAGATACCCACACCAGTTCCTGATCCTTAATATTCAATGCTGCAAGATCCTCAGGACTCATTTGTATATAACCTGGCTCATCTGCCAAAACCTGTAAAGCAGCGCAGTTTCCTGTCATTGTCCGAACCGAATAATGACCAATTTCTCTTACCGTACATAATACCAATGGATATTTCTTGTCAGGCATTTCTTTCGGTGAGCGGTATTCCGATGCAAAGAGAAGTCCTTTTCCACTTGGAGTATCAAATTTATTGCCTTCATATAGATATTTTGTCCCCACGGAATCTTCACTGGTACAGGGCCACTGGATGCTCCCCAGCTCCTCCAGACGCTTATAGGTAACTCCAGCATAAATGGGACACAGCGTTCTTAGCTCTTCCCAAATTTCTTCTGTCTTACTATATTTCATAGGATATCCCATAGCAGTTGACATCAAGGAAATGATTTCCCAATCGGGCTTCACATCGCCTTTCGGCTCAATTGCCTTATTGAATTTCTGAAACCCCCTGTCTGCTGAAGAATAAACTCCCTCATGCTCTCCCCAAGAGGTAGCTGGAAAAATAACATCTGCATGCAGTGCCGTTTTATTCATGAAAATATCCTGGACGATAACAAGTTCCATACTGGCTAATGCTTCTCTAACGCCTGCTGCATCAGGATCGCTTTGCACAGGATCTTCACCAAATATATAGTACGCTTTCACTTTGCCTTCTTTTGCCAGATGAGGAACTTCTGTCAGGCGGTAACCAGGCTTTGCCGGTAAGGATACGCCCCAGGACTTTTCAAACTTACTCCGGATTGCGTCATCCTCCACTGATTGATAACCCGGAAATAAGTTAGGAAGTGCCCCATGATCACAGGCCCCTTGTACATTATTCTGCCCCCGCACTGGACCTACGCCTACATTCAGACGTCCTAGATTTCCTGTCAGCAAGGCTAGGGAAGACAACCCTTTTACAACATCCACGGCTTGACCAAATTGAGTAACTCCCATTCCCCAGAGAATAGTCGCACTAGGAGCTTTAGCATAGGTCCGTATGGCCTCTCGAATATCCTTCGCAGGTATTCCTGTAATACTTTCAGCATATTCCGGTGTATACTTTGCGACATTTTTTTTGTATTCTGCAAAACCTTCTGTAAAATTTTCTACATACCGCTTGTTGTATAAACCTTCTTGAATCAAGACATTTCCGAAGGCATTTACAAGAGCCATATTCGTACCATTCTTAATAGGCAGCCATAGATCGGCAATTTTAGCCTGCTCCGTAAAGCGGGGATCGGTAACAATCACCTTTGCCCCTTTTTCCTTTGCTTTAACGATGCGGCGCGCAACAATCGGATGGGATTCTGCCGCATTATAGCCAAAAATAAAGACGCATTTTGTATCTTCAATTTCAGGAATGGAATTGGACATTGCCCCATTTCCTAAGGTAGCTTGCAAACCTGATACCGAAGATCCATGACAGACCCGGGCACAATGGTCAATATTATTCGTTCCCAGGGCTGCCCTAACAAATTTCTGCATAATATAATTGGCTTCATTTCCAGGGCCGCGAGCCGATCCCGTAGCCATAATTGCATCAGGACCATACTTTTCCTTAA
>Ga0366774_1037_pt2 | contig 22046 bp, 21 predicted proteins | sample BONcelHN113001D9_FD_207068 | JGI IMG/M metagenome (GOLD analysis project Ga0366774, IMG submission 207068) | Enriched cells from coal bed in the Powder River Basin, Montana, United States - BONCAT cells N11 rep2 HSBNCT.N11.300.1.D9 ...
CAGGGAAACAGTCCTGCAGCCAAAGCCGCCAGCAGTGGCTATATGTCCCAGTTCATGCAGTATAATGGATATATATGCCGGAATAAACTGTGCATAGCTTCCCGAAATGACCACAAGCGGAATCACAGCTATGAAGAAAGCACTTATATGAATATCCATATGCCCGGTTCTTATTTTCACGGAAGCGGTACGGTTACATATTCCAGAGGGTTAACCGCCTTCCCGTCCTTCCAGACTTCAAAATGGAGATGTGTTCCCACTGACGCACCGGTATTTCCCACCTTGGCAATTACAGCTCCCTGGGCAATCTTCTGCCCTTGAACTACACTCACAACCGAGCAATGCGCATATACGGTTTCAAAGCCATTGCCATGCCTTATCCTGAGGTATTTACCATAGGAGGGTGATGAGCCGGTATCTACTACAGTCCCCTCCATGGCAGCCAGAATATCTGCTCCTTTGGCCGCCTCCACATCAATGCCTTCGTGTATTTTCAACGCTTTGGTTATAGGATCTGTTCTTTCGCCGAAGGGTGAGCTTAATACACCATTTACAGGTGTTGTCATATTAACAATATAATCATTCAAGTCGTCAGTACTGGCCGAAAGGACTGAAGTTTCGGGTAAGGAATCGCCTTTAGTCAATTTACCTGAAGAATTATTAATCGGAAGCTGTGATGTATTTACATTATCTGTCTGATCCTTTTTGCCATTATCCGGTACACTGTCATTTTTTAGTTTTCCCAATGCATTGTCCACTGTTTTAAATATACTGTCCAATTCAATTTCCTGCTCCAATACATATTTGACTTTACCGGTTATATAATTTGTAAACGGGGTGTCGATGCTTTTAACCAGGAAGATTACCAGAAAAATGAAAAGACACACCGCAAGCTGCCGTACCATGAGTCTCGGAAGGCCGCTTTTTTCCTTGCCGTACCTGCTGCGCCTTCTGGCAGGAATACTGTGCCGCGGATATCTTGACCTTACCATAATATCATCCATACTTTACACCCCATTTCTTCATACTTGTACGATAAATTATATTTAGCACTGCGGTCAAATATTCCGATTTACCCTCATAGAAGTGAACTCACTATACTATAGCTGAACATCATGTGAAGGACTCTACCTCCAACGAAAGTGGAACTTCCACTTATAGAAATGGGAGTCGTGGAATTGCATAAAGCAATGATGCGTCGTAATTATTTTTTTTAAGTAACATAAATATTTAATCATTCCGTTGCAGTATTGCTTATTACGGAAATTATTACTTGTTCAATGATAAATTTTCACCTTGCATAGAACCGCAGATATGACAAACAATAAATTGTAAATAATACTATTGTGAATTTAACGGAGGTGAATTTCAGGAATGAAGCATAGAATTGCAGTTGAAAATAGCTTGACTCCGATTTCGGAATATCTTTCAAAAAAGGGCTATGATGTGGATAGCGTCGATTTTAGCAGGGAATATACAAAAGGCATGGATTTATATGATGCCATTATAGTGACAGGTTTCAATAAAGACTTTCTCGGAGTAGAAGATACGAATACAAAATCCGTAGTAATTGATGCAAAAGGATTGACGGCAGAGCAGGTTTACAGCAGATTGGAAAACAGCCTGCAGTAGCTGGCAAGGCGTGTTTTAGAAATAATGCGAATCATACCCAGCCCTTCGGACAGCCTCCTATCCATAAGAGGCATAAGGTAATCAGAACTACACTTGTTCCCACTATCAGGGGGATGTCGCGCAAGCGACAGGGGGTATTCCATTGTGAGCTGACAGGTGAAGTTGACAAGTGAAGGGGTTGTTGTCACATCAACGACAACAATCCCGTTTCCTTATCAGCCAAAATCAATGTGGATTTACTATTTCTCGCCACGAAAGGTCGCCTCTTTCAAGGCCTTTGACAAGCATTTCAGCTGTTGCAATATTGGTTGCAAACGGGATGTTGTGAACATCGCACAATCTTAACAAGGAATTTATATCAGGTTCATATTCACGCGCAGTCAGCGGATCTCTGAGAAATATTACCAGATCCATTTCATTCAATGCTACTCTGGCGCCTATCTGCTGCTCACCGCCCAAAGGGCCTGGAGAAAACCTATAAACGTCCAAGCCGGTAGCCTCGACAATAAAAGAGCCGGTAGTCCCTGTAGCAAATAAATTATGCTCCTGAAAAATAGCTTTATATGCTATACAAAAATCCACCATCAGCTCTTTCTTTTTGTCATGTGCTATCAGTGCAATATTCATACACTATTTACCACTGCTCTTAATATTTCTGATGGGTATATTGGCATACAGCGCGGGAACCGTACTCTCGCCATCATCGCTTTTAGTTCTTGTCAGCTGAATATCCAGCGCACTCTCGTCAACATCCATATAATTGGTGATTACCTTTATTATTTCACTTTTGAGCATCTCCAAAAATTGAGGAGAAACATTCGCCCTGTCATGGATCAAAACAAGCTTTAATCTTTCTTTTGCTACTTCTTTTGATGCTTTTGGCTTTCCGAATATTTTTAACAGATCAAGCATTATTCTCTCTCCTTTCAGGTGGCTTTGATACCAAATAATTTTTTAAGTCTGAACATTAACCCACCATCGTCTTCAAGATTCAAAAAGGGAACCTCTTCACCCATGATTCTTTTGGCGATGTTTCTATAGGCTTGTCCGGCTGGTGATTTATCGTCTGTAATAGCCGGTTCGCCTTTATTTGTAGATACAACAATCTTCTCATCGTCAGGCACAACACCTATAAGTCCAATTGCCAGTATGTCTATGATATCGTCGATATTCATCATATCTCCGCGTTTGACCATGTCTATACGAACCCTGTTTACAAGCAGCTTGGGATTCTTAAGCTCATTTGCCTCCAATAACCCAATTATTCTATCTGCGTCTCTTACTGCCGATACTTCAGGAGTTGTGACGACAACTGCTCTGTCTGCTCCTGCAATAGCATTTTTAAAGCCCTGTTCGATACCGGCAGGACAATCTATGACTATGTAATCGTATTCCTCCCTTAATTCATCACACAGCTTCATCATCTGTTGCGGGCTTACAGCTGTTTTATCCCTTGTTTGTGCAGCCGGAAGCAGATAAAGGCCGTCATAACGCTTGTCCTTTATCAAAGCCTGTTTCACTCTGCAAAAACCTTCAACCACATCCACCAAATCGTAAACGATTCTGTTCTCAAGCCCCATTACCACATCCAGGTTTCTAAGACCAATATCCGTGTCTATCAAAACAACCTTTTTACCGGCCAGGGCCAGCCCAACACCGATATTTGCCGTAGTAGTGGTTTTACCTACACCACCCTTACCCGAAGTTACTACTATGACTTCACCCATTAGCTTATTTACCTCCCGTGTTAAAAATCAGGCTTACTGTAAATATATATTTCTTTGGAATGTTTGTCAATTATATCGAACGCATAATTCCATTATGCGATTCGATTTCATCTGTTATATACGCAAAAAGCTAATTTTACATATAATACTTTTGCGTTATTAGATCACTACTTATGCTGCGGAAGAAAATTTTCTATGTACACCATGTCATCCTTCACGAATGCCATTTCAGGATTTATTGCCGCCTTGCCGCCTTTTGTATCTGGAGATCTTGTTATCACATCGGCAATTCTCAGCTGGGTAGGCTGAAGATTCAAAGCAGCTACAACAGCTTCCTTGTTTCCGTCTGCTCCTGCATGAACGATTCCACGCAAGGAACCCATCACAATAACATTCCCGGTTGCAACTATTTCACCTCCGGGGTTTACATCACCCATAACCACCAGGTTTCCTTCAAAGCTGACAAGATTCCCGGAGCGAACTGTGCCCTTATAGAATTTTGTCATGCCTTCCTCAAGGCCTTTAAAATACAGCATCCGCATTTTAGGCTTTTCCCTTGTCTGAGTACTTTCAGTTGCTGCCGATTTTTCCGGTGGCTCGCTATCTTCCTCAAAGTTTTTAATCTCAGCTCCGGTACTCGAAGCCAATAGTGCTGCCAATTTACCTTCTTCTTCTTCAGACAGCTTTCTGCCCCGGTACTTGACCCCTATACTGGCGCCTTTAAAAAATCTGCCTGATGAAGCGACCTTCAATTCTATATGTCTGTAAATTGTGTCGAAATCATCTTCTTCTCTGAGAATAAGAATCAGGCCGTTAACTGTTGCCTTAAAACTGACTACATTTTCTTCCATGACCAACCCCCTGAATTTCATGCTTATATTATTACATTTTTTATTCAACATTTCAAGTAGGGGGCGGTCTCTGTGCACGGCAAAATCATGAACCCATATTCTTCCTAACTCTTTATCAAGAGTTTTTATTAAAATACCATTTCGGTATTCTTATTCTTAGAAAATGCCTGTAAGATTTGATTTGTAGCCTTTGCAGAAGTAATTAAGGCCGGAAATGTTCATATCAAGCCGAGTATTCCAAAGTGGAGATACCCCGCAAGAATCTCAGTTTCTTTTTCTTTTTTCTACCTACTCTTGAAATTCAAGTCTAATAAATAATCTCTGTACTTGAAGTCCATTGATGCAATAAAGCGTTTACCTTTCATACTTTGCTTGGGATGTTTTTTGGTATCATTCTTAACTGTATTAAAGGCTATTCTTTTGAGTAAAGCCATGTTCTGAGGCGCAGTCCCTTTCCTTGTCCGGTTTGCATCATCGCCATATGTGACATCCAGACACCAATGCATTGATTCAATTTTCCAATGATTCCTGACTGCCTTCTCAAATTCCTTAACGGAATATATACTCCCTATGTAATAGGATGTTTCTTTCGTTTTCTCCCCGGTAATCTCTGTTTCCCTCTCAACCATACCAACTCCGGCAAGTTCCACCCAATCTTTTTTTGCATCAATCATCCAGCCGATATTTGTAGTGTAAAAATATGTCCGTTTCTCAATCCTGCCATGACCTTTTTCAACTGTTTTAATCATTGCAAGCTGCTCATCTCCGAGCGGCTTTCCCGTGCTTTTTGACAACTTGTATGCAAGTTTCAAATTTTCTATTTTTCCATCTTTCTCAAGATTTTGAAAGCATTCAATAACTTCATTCATCAGGGTTTCCTGATTGCTTTTTACATTTAAAACATAATCGGCTTCACATTCTTTTACTATTTTTTCAGCAATCTTTTTTTGGCACCCAAGTGCGTCAATTGTGATTATGCAACCCTTGATATAAAGCATATCAAGCAGTTCCGGTATGGCTGTTATCTCATTGCTTTTTTCTTCAGTTTTAACCTGACCGATAACCAGACTGTGTGAATTGCAAAGAGCACTTACTATATGTACTCCCCTTTTGCTATTCCCTTCGATGGAACCACGCATGGTCTTGCCATCCAAGCTGACAATATCCTTTTCCTCCAACTTCACAACACTTTTCATCCAATCTATGAAACACTTTTCAAATTGCTTAGGTGAAATAACATTAAATAATCGTCCAATAGTTGACAGAGAAGGTATGCCATTAGGTAGTTCAATATATCTTCTTAGCCAGGCTTCATTTGATTCGATTGTAGCCCACAGGTGTATTTCTTTCCACTCATTACAATTACATATGACTGCTGATACAACTATAAAAATGATATCAATAAGTTTGTGCCGTACTTTTCCCTCTTCGCGTATATCTTCCAGGATGTTGAAGCTCTCAAAAAATTGTCCTTCGTACATAATATCACAATTATTCCTTTTATGTTTTATTTAAACATATTATATATTATTTTACACATAAACACAAAACAAAAACTGGAATAACCCCTTGATATTAGGCTAATCCAGCTTCTTTTTATTGAAGAATATAATTGTTATCAGGCAGAAATGCTTCTGCATTTTATTTACATATTGCGCTATTTTTAGTAAACTCTGTAATAGTAGATTTCATATTAGCCTCCTGCGACCTAAACGTCAGGGAGGTTCTCTTTTTTTCCATTATTTTGCTTCATGATTTTGCCGTGGGTCTCTGTGCCGCTCCTAATCAAAGTCTCCATACCGCCCCGAATTAATCTTATTCCCAAAGCATGCATGCACAGAGACTTGTCCTAATGCCTAGGGTATAAATATTGCCTCTTCGGGCTTCAATGTGTCATCTGCCGTATCAGCCTTGGTCAGGCCAAAGTATGCATCAAGTATATCCCTTGCAATGGGTGCTGTGTATGAGCCCCATACTCCCCGCTCCACTACAACTGCTACAGCGATTTTAGGATCGTCAGCCGGTACATAACATACAAAGAGCGCATTGTCCGACTTGGCAGACCCCTTGCCTGTGGTCTGTGCAGTACCGGTTTTACCTGCAACCGCATATGGGAAATCGGTAAAATAGTTTTTTGCAGTACCGTCAATTCCAGAGGTCACCTTAACCATGCCCTCCTTGATTGCAGCTATGGTCGATGCCTTAACAGGTATTTGCTCAAAGGAAGGTTCTGTTTCATTAACTATTGAGCCATCGTATTTGATAACTCTTTTTACAATATAGGGCTTGTAAAGCTTGCCGCCATTGGCAATAGCGCTGATATAACGGACAAGCTGCAACGGTGTAAAGGCATTATCAAACTGGCCAATTGCAACCTGGGCTGTGTCCGCAGGATACCAGTTACCTTCACCTTTTTCACCTTTATGAAGCTGTTTTTTTACTTCCCTGGAAGACATAAATCCGGCATACTCACTTGGCAAATCGATTCCTGTTTTTTTGCCAAGGCCGAAATAATCTCCCCATTTGGCCAGATTATCAATACCCGTGCGAAAACCAATATCATGAAAATATATATTGCAGGAGGTCTCCATGGCCTTTCTCAAATCAAGCCATCCGTGGCCATTTGAGAATTCGAGGCAGAAAAAATCCTTTCCCCCTAAGTTTGCTTTACCACCGTCATATACTTTGCTATTGTCAGGGGAAATTATCCCTGTTTCCAAAGCTGCTATTGCCGTCAGCGGCTTAAAGGTTGAGCCGGGTGCATAGGTTCCTTGAATTGCTCTGTTAAACTGCGGCTTATTTTCATCAGTATTCAGAAAAGTAATTGTCTGCTGCGCTATTTTATCCTCCGAACCAGCCAAAAAAACAGCAGGGTCGAAGCTTGGGTAACTGGCCATTGCCAGTACCTCGCCGGTATTAACATCAATTGCCACCGCAGCACCGGAATTTGCATCGCCGTAGTTGTTTTTACCACCTTTTGTGCGAATCATATCAATATTTCGTTTTAGTGATTCTACTGTTACTTTCTGGAGATTGGAATCGATAGTAAGCACAACATCGCTTCCAGGTATGGCCGGTACACTATCCTGCTGCTCAGTCAACCTGCCGCTGACATCCACCTCTATGCTCTTCTTTCCATCCTTGCCTCTGAGATACCTCTCTGCGGATTTTTCAACTCCCGTCTGCCCGATAATATCATTACTGTCATAGCCTTCTTCCTTTAAGCTTTCAAGCTGCTCCGAATTTATTGCTCTTACATATCCAAGTACATGAGCGGTATAATATGCATCCAGATACTGCCTCATTGGCTCGACGTCAGTAATTACTCCTGAAAATTCATGATGTCTTTCTTCAATTTCTGCAATAACCCCTATTTCTACATCCCTTGCTATAAGAACAGTTCCGCCGTTGGTAAAATTCCAGTTATCTATAAGAATCTCATAACGCAGCTTCATTATCTTGAAGGCCTGTTCGTCGTTATATGTGGAGGCTATTTTGAATTTCTCGTTTCTCAAATATTTAAAAAGCCCCTCCGGAGTGTCCTGAAGATCGGCTTCTTTGGTTATTCCCAGCCTGTTTTCATTCTTTTCCCACTTTACTATATCATCAAGGGATTTTCCATTAAAGGACAGTGGATTGAAGGTAAGGTATTTAGTCAAACTATCATTATAGGCCTTGTTATTTTTTTCAAATATGCAAGCGAGCTTATAAAGCATTTCATTAAATTCATCATTTTTGACGTCCGTTTTTGCAATCTTTACCGTAAAGCCCTGGCGGTTTACAGCTATGGGCGCCCCGTACCTGTCCATTATTTTACCCCGCGGCGCTGTGACAGTACTCTCCTTGAGCAGCCTTTTCTGGGAAACGTTGCTGTATTTTTCCCCTTCGACAATCTGCAGATTTACAAGTCTGATTACTATGATAAAGAAAAATACCATGAAACATATCCCAAGCATTAAATATCTGTTATTAAGTTTTTCCTTCAATTATCCTCACCCCGCATTTCAAGGACATTCTTCCTCAGTATTTTCTGGCTGCCTTACTGGTTTCTTCGAATTTATGACTGATTTTTATCACTATGAAAAAAACAATTATGGACACAATACTATTATATGCAGCTTCGGGTAATATTTTTACGGTAAACGGCATTAGAAGCTCCAGTCTACCTGTCATGAAATTACTCAATATATACACAGCAGCTTCATACAATACCGTTGCAATAAAAGTAAAAAACACAACAACAAGGTAGTTTTCCCTGTAAAGTCTTCTGTTCACTGATCCCACAGCCAGACCAAGATAGAAACCCAGCAGGCAATAAAAGCCGAGAATTTTCCCAAAGGCCATATCCAGCAGCAGGCCTGCAAAGAAGCCAACTGTTGCGCCTTCAACATTACCCCTTAACAGCGCCACGCACACAATGAATATTACAAGCAGATTAGGTTTTACATTGTATATCCTTGCGTAGCCAAGCAATGTAGATTGGAGCAGCAGCAGCAGTAAAAGGAAAAAAGTGTATACAAAAATCTTGAGTTTCATTTTTTCACACTGCCCGTCTCAGTATTTTCAATTCTGCTTTTAAGCACATATACTTCCTCCAGCCTTTTAAAATCAGCTGCAGGCTCAACTATTGCATATCTGTCCATTTCGCTGTTGGTCTTCCTTACCTCAATTACCTTACCCACCAGGATACCTTTAGGATAGATACCGCCAAGGCCTGAGGTTTCAATAATGTCTCCCACCTCAACATCCACATCCAGTGGAATGTAATCCAGCCTGCAGCGGCCCTGTTCCTTCAGCAGCATATCGCCGCGAACTCTGGCATGCCCGCCGCCGGCTTTTGATATCCAGCATGCCACGGCACTATCCTCATCAATTATTGTCAAAACCTTTGATGATGTCAGATCCGAAGACATAACTCTGCCTACCAGGCCTTTAGAGTTGGTAACCACAGGGCAATCGGCTGCTATGCCATCTTTGCCGCCTTTATCAATTTTAAAAATATTAAACCAGTTACCAGGGTCAATCGCTATTATATTGGCGCCCTCTATCTCAAAATCATCAAATTGCGCTTTCAAATTGAGGGCTTCTCTCAATTCGTCATTTTTATCCTTAAAGGAAAGCAGTTCCCTGTTTTCTTTTTCCAGCTCAATAACCTTCATTTTAAGAGCTTCATTTTCTTTTCTTACAGCATCAATATCATGAAAAAAAGACAAGCCGTCATCAATCCTTTGTCCAATTGATGAAAAAAAGGCCTGAACAGGTGTGAGCGGTACACTGATAATATTGCTCAACCAATTGACTTTACTGTTTTTATTGGCCGAAACCCCCATAATAATCAATATAAATATTGTTATTAAAGAAACTATAAACCATTTGCTTCTAAAAAGGCGCAGCAATTGGCGAGTCTCCTCTCTATCTTAATTTTCTTGGTGAAATCAATACTCTCTTCAATGTCTCTATTTCGTCCAAAACCTTGCCTGCTCCAATGGCTACACAATCCAGAGGATTCTCAGCTACCATTACGGACATGCCGGTTTCTTCCTTTATAAGCTTGTCCAGACCGCTTAGCAATGCTCCGCCGCCAGCCAGCATTATACCCCTGTCCATGATATCTGAAGCAAGCTCGGGAGGCGTCTTTTCAAGAGTATACTTTATTGAATCCACTATGGAATTTATGGGCTCCTTAAGTGCCTCCATTATTTCCGCAGAAGAAATTGACAGGTTCTTTGGCAGACCGGTTATAAGGTCTCTTCCCCTTACCTCCATATACTCTTCCTTTGGTTTGGGATAAGCAGCTCCAATGGTCATCTTTATGGCTTCTGCCGTCCTCTCGCCTATCATAAGGTTATATTCCTTTTTGACATAGTGGACGATTGCTTCATCAAATTCGTCGCCTGCAATACGAAGTGATTTACTTGTGACTATACCCCCCAGGGAGATAACGGCAACTTCACTTGTACCTCCGCCAATATCCACTATCATGCTGCCCGAAGGTTCTTCTACCGGCAAATTTGCTCCTATTGCTGCCGCCATTGGCTCTTCAATGAGATATGCTTCCTTTGCACCAGCTTGAAGAGTAGCTTCTTCAACAGCCCTTTTCTCTACCTCCGTTACTCCGGAGGGTACACAGATTACAACTCTCGGCTTTGACATGAAGCCGCCGGAGAAGGCTTTTTTTATAAAATATTTAAGCATGCTCTGCGTAACGTCAAAATCAGCAATTACTCCATCTTTCATAGGCCGTATGGCCACTATATCCCCTGGTGTTCTTCCAATCATATTCTTTGCTTCATCGCCAACGGCAAGTATTGTATTGGTTTTTCTGTTTATTGCAACAACCGAGGGCTCCCTTACGACTATTCCTCTTCCTTTTACGTGTACCAGAGTATTGGCGGTCCCTAAATCTATACCTATATCCTTTGCAAAAAATCCCATTTTAAAAGTCCTCCTGAATGATTCCTCAATTATAATTGTTATAAAATGCCTTCAAATCTCAAATCAAACCCTTTTCTTTAAAACTTATGTATCTGCCGTCACCTATGATAATATGGTCTAAAACCTTGATTCCAAGTATATCACCGGCATTTACAAGCCTCTGGGTGGTATCAATATCTTCGCGGCTGGGCTCCGGATCTCCGCTGGGATGGTTGTGTGCCAGCAGCAAGCCCGAGCATCCCGCCTTTACTGCCTGGCTAAAGACCTCTCTGGGATGTACGATGGAGGAATTCAAACTCCCGACCGATACATTTACACTTTTGATAATATAATTTTTAGTATTGAGAAGTATAATTTTAAATACTTCCTTTTTTAAATATCTCAATTCTTCCATCAAAAGCCTGCTTACTTCCTCGGGTGATTTGACAGCTACTCTGTTGTTCATAATAAAAGCCGATGAAACCCTTTTTGATATTTCCATCACAGCTTTTATCTGTATTGCCTTGACTCTGCCAATACCTTTTGTCTCCCTGAGTTCCTCCAGTGAAAGGTCATGTAAGAATGCCATGCCCCCGTCTGCTTCATTCATTGCCAATATTCTTTGTGCAAGAGCAACGGAAGTTTCATACCGGTTTCCCGTCCTGATGATTACTGCCAGCAGCTCCGCGTTGGAAAGCATTTCCGATCCGAGCTGCTCCAGCTTCTCATACGGTCTCTCACCTAAAGGCATGTCCTTCATTTTAAGATTATAATACAATTTCTTCAAGACCCCCACTGTTATATATTTACATCTTTTTGTGACGCACTTCCATTTTATCACCATGATGCAAAACAAACAATTGGGAAAATACAACAAAATATATTTTTATTCCCTAACATTCATCACATAAATATTAAAATCCTCCAGCATTTTTCTTAATTTCATAAGAGGAAGCCCGACAACATTGGAATAACAGCCTTCAATACTCTCAACCAGCATTGCACCTATTCCCTGGACGGCATATGCTCCGGCTTTTCCTTCAGGCTCACCTGTGGAAATATAGTACTTTATTTCTTCCGGCGTTAGTTCTGCAAACCTTACTTTTGTGATCTCATGGCCTTTTTTCACATATTCCTTCTCTGTATCGATCAAAGCTATGCCGGTAATAACCGAATGTTCACGTCCGCTAAGTATTGAAAGCATATAAAACGCTTCACTGTCGTCAGCAGGTTTCCCAAAAATAACGTCATCAAGTACCACTATGGTATCTGCTCCAAGTATCAAGCCATAATTGGATTTTCGTGCAATTTCCAATGCCTTGAAATATGCCAGCTTTTCTGCTTTTTCTGCCGGACTTCCCGTCATTTCCAATGCTTCATCAAAATCACTTGGCATGGTAATGAATGGAATACGTGCCTGGTTTAACAATTCCTTTCTTCTTGGCGAGGCTGAAGCCAGGATTATAGGCTTCATTTCTTTAACACCTGCAGTCATTCTGTTTTTCACTCACATCCTTGTATATAATATTATTCCCAGTATCATGCCAAGCAGACTCCCTGCATTCACTCTCAAAGCAAATTCAAAACTCAGTCTGATAACATGTGTATCTACAAGGGGATTCATGGAAAAGGCAAGAAGCTCCCTGTAGCCATTAGTTCCACCAAGGCTAATCCATTCAAAGCCCGGATACTTAGCCAGCAATCCACCTGCAATCCCGCCAATCAAAGCTCCTGCCAGAATAAGCAGCAGCATTATCCAGGGACTTTTTCTGTTGCGCACCCCAACACCCCCCTGCTTAGTATTTTTCACCTGGTTCATTTTTTTGGGTAGGCGAAATGTTGATCACCTTATTATAATCTTATCATATTATTCAAATGATATGTAAATAAATTAGGTTAACTTTATTTTTTTATATGCATATTATTTATTCAAGGCTTACAAATCTTTGTTTCGTCACATCAAACAAGCCCCTGTCCGTCAATCTAAATTCGGGTATTACTGTAAGAGCCATAAAGGATAATGTCATAAAAGGATCCATCCCTGCAGGTATACCCATCCTTTGAACTATTTCCATCATTTCACCGAATATGGAATATACCTCATTATAAGCTTTAAGTGAAATAAGTCCTGCTATCTTCAAAGGAAGTGTTTTGACAACCTTTCCGCCGGAGCAAATCGTAATACCCCCGCCGCAGGCATTTATCTCATTAATTGCAGTAATCATGTCTTCATCATTATCGCCGGCCACAATCAGGTTATGGGAATCATGAGATATAGTTGATGCAATGGCGCCTCCCCTAAGTCCAAATTTGTCAAGCAAGCCGAGACCTATACGTCCTGAAGCTTTATGACGCTCTACAACGGCAAGCTTGACGGGGTCATCACCAGTTATGCACCTGAATTCACCTTCGATAATACTTACATTTTTGATTGCCTTTTTGGTAACGATACTTCCATGTACTACTTCTATAACATTTACGGAAGGATCTTGAATTTTTATTTTAAGCATGTCAGCAGTTATTTCAGTTAAACTTACCGTATTTCCGATGTTTTGCGGAATGATTACCTTTTCTTCACAGCTGCCCTTATCGATGAAAAGCCTGCCTTTTTTGTAAACGCTGTTAATATTGAATTCTTCAAGGCTATCAAGGATTACAATATCAGCCAGATAACCGGGCGCAATTGCCCCCCTGTCTCGTAAGCCATAGCATTCGGCTGTATTCAGGGTTGCCATTGTAACAGCACTGACTGCATCAATACCATTTTTCACGGCCATCCTTACGTTGTTGTCGATATGACCGTATTTAACGATGTCCTCCAACTGCCGGTCATCGGTACAAAACAGACATCTTCTCAGGTTGTTGGAGTTTACTCCTTTAACAAGAGCCAGAAGATCCCTTGCCGCTGAGCCCTCTCTTATCAATATATAAAAACCCAGACGAAGCTTTTCCTGCATTTCATCCACAGCAACGCACTCATGATCGCTTCTGATTCCCGCTGCAGCATAAGCATTAAGGGCGAGGCCGGTGAGGCCCGGTGCATGTCCGTCAATTATTTTTCCAGAAAAAAGTGTGATTTTTTGAAATATATCCTGTCTTCCGGATACAACACCCTGAAAATCCATTACCTCTCCAAGCCCCAGCACTCTAGGGTCATCAAGGAGTTTTTCCATATCATTTGCAGTAAAGCTTGCGCCCGGACTGTCAAAGGGTGTAGCAGGCACACAGGAAGGAAGCGTCATAAATACATCCAGCAGAATGTCGCGGCTAGCGCCAATTAGGAACCTCACACCTGCCAGACCTGCAACATTAGCTATTTCATGCGGATCTGCAATAACAGTTGTAGTGCCTCGTTGCAATACTGCCCTGGCAAATTCAAAAGGCATAACCATTGAGGACTCAAGATGCATATGAGCATCAATCAGACCGGGAACAGCATACCTGCCTTTGAGGTCAATTTCCTTCAAGCCTTCATAATGTCCGACTCCAGCTATTTTGTCCCCTGCAATTGCTATATCGCCGTTATAAATCTCATGCGTAAATACATTTACAATACTGGCATTCTTTAAAACAAGACCGCTTTTTTTCCTGCCCGCAGCAATTTCCACCAGTTCGTTTACTTCATATGTCATAGCACACCTCTACTAATATAATAACATAATTTTTGCCACTTATGCCAAGTATTAATACCAATTGTTATTTGGAATTTAATTATTATTACCCTTGCAACAAATGAAGAAACAAAAAGTGACAAAAGGGGACGTACCTTAAATGTCAATTAAATGACATTTAAGGTACGTCCCCTTTTGTCACCGTCACTTTTGTCACCGCTTATACAGACAGGGCTCTTGCAATTAAGCTGTCCATAGGAACAGTATCATTTTTTTCAAACAGCGTATCAAACTCTTTTCCAGCTCTTTTATAGAGCTTGCGAAGATAACCAAAACTGAAAGGGGAATACCTTTCAAGCCTTTTTATATAATCCTTACTGTATTTCCCTGAATTATTGGCTGCCGCACCTATAAGCAGCAAAACACAGCTGCTCCGGATCAAGCGCTTCTGTTCTATCATTTGAGGTGATATAAAACACTTATCGTTATCAAGCAAATTGAACATGAAATTAAAAAGCTTGCTCATGACAGCATCCAGATTCCATTTGCCGGCTGTCTGAGAAAACATTGTCATATGCTGGTTTCTAAAATCAATCTCAACGTCCTGGGCATCATCCGATAGCTGCAGGAATATGCCGAAACCAAACATAAACCGTTCCTGAGCCTCTGTTAAAAAACCATTAATTAAAAAGGCGTCCGCCAATACGGATGAACCGCCTTTGGCAAAGCTGATGCCTGGTATGTCGGCCTCATAAGGTGAAAGCAATCCCTTTTGCTGACTTAGGCTCTTTTGCTGGGCATCGTGTATTGCCAGAAGACCTTCATAAACCTGCGGGTAGCTTTCCCTCCGATATTGGGCTTCTATCATTTCCACAAGCTTGAATATCCTGGTCTCAAATGAATTTTTTGCTTTCACCGGCTCACCTGCCAGCTTCAGCTTAAAACTGCCGCCGAATCTTTTCTTTTCTTCAAAGCTGACATCCATGGAATCCAGATAATTATCAGTATAAGGATACAGCATGCTGTAAGCAAACATTGCAGGAGTGAATTCCACTTCTCTTGCCAGCATAACCTGGATGCAGTTCATGATCCATGCATTGCGCATGGCCTGGAAAATGTCTGCTGTCTTGATCAAAGAGTCAAAGCTGCGGGCTTTGTCAATAAAATCGGAGGTTACCTTGCAGTAACCTCCTTTCAGTAATTTTTCTGTTCCTGCTCCACCCAGCTCCAGTATTTCGTCACCGATGACACGAAGAAGTTTCTTCAATCTTAATCCCCATGCGGAATAGTCTTTTTGTATGCTTCCCGGATTCATTCTTACTTCAGCCAATAGCTGATCAATTATAGAATCCATTTTCTTTTCAGCGAATTTTTGGCATTCAGGACTATATGTCTTGTCAAACACCGGGAATTCTGCGGATGTATTCCACCATTCCTTAAGATATTCACTTTTAAGCTCATCCACTTTGTAAATGCAATTCATTCCCGAAGTCCTTCCAATTTACTTAAAATTTACTGTAAATTTGCCCACACCCATATCTACATCCATATCAATTTTGACCGCTGCATCATCATAGCCTTTTGAATAATAGACTCCGTTTTTCTTTTCCCAATCGGGACCGTCAAGATTAGTGGAATTCAGAGCTCCATCCATTCTTATTTTTACTCCGGCATCGGAGGGTACAATAATATCTATTTTTGAAGCACCTGCATTGATGTCTAAAACCGGATTTGTAAATTTAGAACCCAATGTAAGCTTAACATTTGCAGCTCCAATATTTAAAGACAGCTTTTCTAAAGACAGATCGGACATGTCAAAATTGCCGTCTACCGCCCCTGTATTTATATCAATTTCCCAAGTGACCTGATCGCTTAAGTGAAATTTGTTATAATGAGTGTTCAAATTTGAATTAAAGTTAAAAATATTATAAACCCTTTTTTCAAATGAAATGAAAGCTTCACTGCCTTTAGACTCATCTTCATATGTCACATCGGAATCTTGTATGTCCGCTTCCAGCAGCTTTGCCGTACCGGAGTCCAGAGAAAGCCTTGTGCCGCCCAGTCCTATTTCCAAATTAGCCTTTTGTACTTCTGCAAGCCTTTCCACAGTTACGCTTTTACCGGCTTTTGTTCCCTCACCCGAGGTTCTGCCGCCATCTTCATAGAAATAACCGTATGAAATGACAACAGCCAGAAATGCTACCCAGGCAACAGCCTTTATGATTTCATTGTTCCTGAATATTATGTTTACGCCGATTATTACCAGAATAAGCGGCCACAATACGAACAAAGCATTAACTATGGACCAGGAAATAACGCCAACGCTGACAAGAATCCATATTATACCTACGGTGAGGAGAAATACTCCAAACCCCACTCCCCTATTGTTTTTCATTGCTTAATGCCTCCCTTTGGCAATAATGACACCGCCAATCCCTATGAGAACTAAGGGTACCAGTATTTTATAATCAAAATGAGGGATAAACTGCTTGACAAGAAACAGTATGCCAAGACCTACCAGAACGGTTCCAATAACCAGCTTGTTCTTCTCTGAATTGTATTTTGGCGGTTCAGCCCACTCGCTTCTTTCCTTTTCCTGTTCATGTATGAAATCCTCGGTACTCCTGTCTGCTTCGCTCTTCCAGCTCTCGCCGCCTTTAATTACACTTTCTTCACTGGGCATGATTATGGCTGCAAAAATATATGCAAAAAAGCCTACGCCAGATAATATGATTACTATTGTAATGATCCTTATTATTACAGCATCAATCCCGAAATATTCGGCAAAACCGGAGCATACACCTGCAATAACCCTGTTTCTTCTTGGACGGTATAACTGTTTGTTCATAATCTATTTCTCCTTTTAAATTTTGTTTTTTTCATCCGTCAATTAACGTTTATCACTTACACCTAATAATACGGATAAGTATAACTAATGTCTAATGATTTTAAAAAAAAATAAAAACAATTGAATATTATTCTGCCAATGGTAAAATAAAAGGACAAAACTACATTAAAAGGAGTTTGTATGGGCAATCTCAGATATATCAAAGACCTGGTTGCAGCCGGTAAATACCCGTATATAGTCGGAGTTCTGTGCCTTCTGGTAGTGGACGTACTGCAGCTGGTACTGCCCTGGCTTATAGGGAATATCACGGATCTCTTGAACTCAGGTCATCTGGATAAGGCAAGAATCCTGAATTACGCCCTTATTATAGTAATAATGGCCGCCGGTATCGCTTCCTTCAGGTTCTTCTGGAGGTATCTGATACTTGGTGTGTCCAAAAAAATTGAAGCGGCCCTCAGAGAACGGTTTTATTCACACCTTCAAAAGCTTGGCTCCTTCTACTTCAACAATCACAAGACCGGGAATCTTATGGCACATGCTACAAACGACATTGGCAATATAACCACAGCCACCGGTATGGGTTTTATCATATCCATAGATTCAGCACTTATACCTGTGGTCGCAATTGTGATGATGATAAAAACAGCAGGAATTCAGCTGACCTTGGCGTCCTTTGCACCTCTTGCCCTTTTGCTTTTTCTGGTTTCATTTTTCATGAGAACCATGCAAAAGAGAATAAATAACCAGCAGGAAGCCTTTTCAACAATGACTGAAACTGCAAGGGAAAACTTTTCGGGGATAAGGGTGATTAAAGCTTTTGTCCAGGAAATGAAGGAGATAAATAAGTTCGAAAAAGCAAATCTTCATAATAAAAAAATGAACTTAAAATTCATCATGCTAATGAATATGATGTTTCCCTCCATTATGACCATATCCTCCATTGCTTTCGCCATTGGCCTGTGGTTCGGCGGAGTACTCGTCATTAAAGGACAAATTACCCTGGGGCAGTTCATAGCCTTCAACAGCTATCTGGGCATGCTTGTCTGGCCTATTTCCTCCCTTGGGTGGGTAATAAGCATTTTTCAAAGAGGTCTTGTTTCACTTAAAAGAATCAACGCCATAATGGATGAAGTACCAGAAATAATTGAAAAAGATACTATGGCTGAATTTGAAATCAAGGGCGGTATCTCATTAAGGAATTTGAGCTTTACTTATCCGGGAACTGAAAAGCCGGTTTTGAAGAACCTGAAAATAGAGCTGGAATGCGGTAAAACTCTGGCAATCGTTGGAAGGACCGGAAGTGGCAAGACCACCCTGTCCAACCTTATCACCAGGCAATATAATGTTGCCGACGGTATGCTCTTAATTGACGGAACCGATATCAACAGGATCCCGCTGCCGGTGTTGAGAAATGCAGCAGGCTGCGTTCCGCAGGACACCTTCCTGTTTTCATCCACCATCAGGGATAATATTGATTTCTACAGCGGCAGGACTGAGGCTGAGATAATTGATGCCTCCAAAACAGCAATGATATATGATGACATAATGGAATATCCGGGTAAATTTGATACACAGGTTGGTGAAAGAGGAGTAACCTTGTCCGGCGGACAGAAGCAAAGAGTTGCAATAGCACGGGCCGTACTAAGGTCACCGGCGATTCTGATTCTGGATGATTGCCTGTCTGCTGTGGATACCAGGACCGAGGAGGAAATCCTTAAAGGCTTGAAAGGCCTTATGAAACAACGTACAAGCATAATAGTATCACACAGGATTTCCACAATTAAGGATGCGGATGAAATAATTGTTCTGGAAAATGGAGAAATCGTGGAGAGGGGCACCCATGAATTCCTGCTCTCCCTGGAAGGCGAGTACTACAGCCTTTATCAGAAGCAGCTGCTGGCAGAGCAGATAGAAGGAGCGGAATAAAATGTCTAAAGAAAATATAGCTCAAAGCGAAGAGGAAATACTGGGAAAGGCCTATGATTCAAAGCTGATGAAAAGGCTTCTGACATATGCGAAAGGTTATTGGAAATATTTCACCGTGGCAATTTTCATGCTGCTGGGCTCAACACTCTCAGAGCTTGTGAGGCCATACCTTCTAAAGGTGGCAATTGATGACAAAATAAAAAACGGTGATATTACAGGGCTGGGTACTATAGGAATTGTTTTCATAGGCTTGATTGTTGCAGGCTTTTTTTTCAATTACATTCAAATATATGTCTTGAGTCAGGCAGGCCAATCCATCATATATAATATAAGGCAGCAGGTATTTTCACATCTGCAGAAAATGAAGCTTTCCTTTTTTGACAAAAACCCGGTAGGAAGACTGGTAACCAGAGTGACAAACGATACTGAGACACTTAACGATATGTATACCAATGTCCTGGTCACGCTGCTAAAGGACGTCCTGATACTTGTGGGCACTGTTGTAATCATGCTTCGCATGCATGTCATGCTGGCGCTGGTAACACTTGCATTAACTCCTGTTGTTGTCCTTGTAACAGTTGTCTTCAGAATAAAAATACGCGAAGTCTACCGTGCTGTAAGAACAACCCTCGCCCGTATCAATTCTGTGTTTTCCGAAAATATAACCGGCATGCGTATAATACAGCTTTTTAGCAAAGAAAAGGAAAACTTCAATGAATTTAAAAAAGTAAACAGGGATTATTATAATGCTGGAATGAAGGAAATAGTCACCTTTGGCATTTTCAGGCCGGTAATAGAAATGCTTGCATATCTCTCAATCGCAATTATCATTTGGTATGGCGGCGGAAAGGTAGTTGAAGGCGCAGTAGAATTCGGTGTGCTGTATGCATTTGTCAGCTATGTCAGTCTGTTCTTTCAGCCTATCAATGACCTGGCAGAAAAATACAATATTCTACAGGCTTCCATGGCGGCCTCCGAAAGAATATTCCAGGTATTGGATACGGAGGTTGAGAAGGATGAAGGTACTCTGATCTTTGACAAAGATCGTTTTAATGCCAGCATTGAGTTCAAAAATGTATGGTTTGCCTATAAAAACGAGGACTGGGTGCTAAAAGATGTAAGCTTCCACCTTCCTGCCGGTAAAACCATTGCAATAGTCGGTGCCACCGGTGCCGGCAAAACCTCAATAATCAACCTCCTTAACAGGTTCTATGAAATACAGAAGGGTGACATTTTGATAAACGGAATTAATATTAAGAATATCACTGCTGAAAGCCTCCGCAAAAACATAGGAGTAGTGCTTCAGGATGTGTTTCTTTTTAGCGGCACTATAAAGGAAAATATTAAATTGAATGAGGAAAGCATAACTGACGAAAAGGTCAGGGAAGCTGCCGAGTTTGTAAATGCCGGCGGCTTCATTGAAGCTCTGCCTCATAAATATGATGAGGAAGTAAAAGAAAGAGGCGCCACATATTCTTCCGGTCAGAGGCAGCTGCTTGCTTTTGCCCGCGCGTTGGCCTTTGACCCTCCCATATTGGTGCTGGACGAGGCTACAGCCAGTATAGATACTGAAACCGAGCTGCTTATACAGGATGCGCTGGCAAAGCTTACAAGGAACAGGACGACTATAGTAATAGCACACAGACTCTCAACGATACAGCATGCGGATATGATAATAGTCCTGCACAAAGGCAGCATAAGAGAACTGGGCAATCATCAGGAGCTGCTGTCCAAAAGAGGTATCTATCACAACCTCTATCAGCTTCAATATGCGACAGGGGACGGTTCTCAACTGTCGCATTAGACCTGGTAAGAAAATAATGCGACAAACGAGAACCGTCCCCTGTCGCATTTATACTTGCTGCTTTAATGGTTTTTCAGGTGCAAAGACTGCAAAGAGGCCGCCTAATATTATGGACGAGTAATAGGTCAGCAGACGGTATATGAGAATAACCGGAATTATGTAGCCCTGCCTGAAAAACATGCCGTAAAACAGATAGCTTAAGCCCTCTACTCCACCCGTTGCTCCGGGTGAAGGCACCAGTAAGGATATGAGAATTATCATGGATTGGGCTGTGATCATATCCAAGGCATTTACACTGTTGCTTTCCACTGCAAGGTGAATGAACCAGGGTATGGCAAAATAAAAAGTAAATTGGACAAACTGATATATAATCAGTTTAATTACTATTCCCCTGTTGGTCTTTATCATCGAAGCGCCTTCGCCAAAGCTTTCCAGCTCATTTTCCACCTTTGCCTGCCATATCTCGGCTTTTTTAAGCTTTAATCGCTTAAGCAGCCTGAATATGATAAGCAGCACCTTTTTTGCAACTGTCTTATTATAGATGAACAGCGCATAAAAAAGCAGGAATGCAATATTGATAAGCAGCCCCAGAACATAAAGAAAATAGAAATGCTTGATGCTGTCGGCAAACAATGACCCTCTCAGTGCAAAAGCAGTAAGAGAGTACAGCACGATTATCAGCTGGTGCAATATCGTCTTGATAATTATAATAGACGCCGCATGCCCGGGCTTGACACCATCCTTGACCATTACATATGCCTGAACAGGCTGGCCTGCTCCCGATAATGGCGTAATGGCATTGAAAAACTGCCCGATCATTGTCACCCTTATGGTATCCTTCAAAGGCTGATGCTCCAGCAATCCGCCGGCAATGACATGCAATATAGCCGCATCAATAGCCCAGTACAGGATCATACAGCCAAAGGCGGCAGCAATCCAGTAAAGCTTTGCCCTGGAAAACATGTCTGCCAGCTCTTCCAGCCCGTTTGTGAAAAATATCAGTGCAACGAGGATTATGGCTGAAGATAATACTATCAGGAGTTTAAAAACTTTTCTTTTCATTTATCCGTCAAATTATCCTTTTCATTCAGCTTGAAGGTTCTTGTCATCGACCATCTCAATTCTAACTGTATCCTTGCCGACACTAACACCCAGTACATTTATGTTCACTGCGGTGACAAGCATACCGGTCATGTCCTCCACAGCCGAACGCACTCTTTCCTGAATCTGCCT
>Ga0366774_1041_pt1 | contig 21590 bp, 19 predicted proteins | sample BONcelHN113001D9_FD_207068 | JGI IMG/M metagenome (GOLD analysis project Ga0366774, IMG submission 207068) | Enriched cells from coal bed in the Powder River Basin, Montana, United States - BONCAT cells N11 rep2 HSBNCT.N11.300.1.D9 ...
TTGTCCATTCTGTACAACCATTACCTTACCGGTAAGGTTCTCTAAATTAGCCTTAAATTGCTCTAAAGGCTGCTCGTTTTCAAATTTTTGCTCCCGCCAGAAGACCGGTGGCCCTGCTTCTTTCCTGCTAGGAGCATTGCCGGCCGGTTTATCCCGGCCTAGCGCATTGGCAACGGTCTGGAGAAAGGCTGCCTCTTGCTCCTGATTCTCACTAATCTTGGTCATGTATACTCACCTGCTATTTTTGCGTTTTTCCCAAATATCGCGAAAAGTTCTGTCAGCCGCTGCCGGGAGATAACGGGAATTGGTCCAGTTGGCTAGCAGCGGCAGTTGAGCTTGAATATAACCATTGGTAACCAATGGCTTCTGGCCAATCGAAGCAGCTTTCATAGCAAATTTATAAGTACTTGGCATTTTGAAAAAACGCCGCCACATACCAAAGGCAAATTTCTCGAATACATGGGTATGACCGGCGTCAATGCGCCGCTGGCGCAGCTTCAGCAACAAGTCGTGAAGGGGTATTTTGACAGGACAAACGCCGCCACAGGCACCGCATAAAGTGGAGGCATAGGGCAATTCACCCCAAAAAGCCAAATCATTCTCAAGCAGTGGCGTAATAACTGATCCGATAGGTCCACCATAGACCGAACCATAGGCATGTCCGCCTATTTGACGGTATACGGGACATACGTTGAAACATGCCCCACAGCGGATACAATGAAGCGCTTGACGATACTCCTCATCAGCCAGTATATGGCTGCGGCCATTATCAACGATAACAAGATGGAATTTTTCACAGCCATCGGTTTCAGCATCTCGCCGCGGTCCGTTAAGCACCGATATATAACTGGTCAATTTTTGACCGGTAGCATTGCGCGGCAGCACGGAAAGCACTGCCTCCAAGTCTTCAAAGGTAGGTACCATACGTTCCATTCCCATAACAGTGATCACTACCTTAGGAAGGGAAGTAGTCAAACGGCCATTGCCTTCGTTAGTTACCAGGGTAACCGACCCGGTTTCAGCGATAGCAAAATTACAGCCCGTTATGCCCACATCAGCTGTCATAAAGCTACTGCGCAGTATCTTGCGGGCAAAAGCTGTCAGCGAAGGCGTATCGGATTTTATTTCTTCACCGGCAACCTTTGAAAATAGCTCGGCAATCTGCTGTCTGTTTTTATGGATGGCAGGCACAATGATGTGCGAAGGCGTCTCACCGGCCAGCTGCAAGATATATTCTGCCAAATCGGTTTCCATTACTTTAATGCCGACTTTCTCCAGAGCAGGGTTTAAGTGGATTTCTTCCGTTACCATTGACTTGGACTTAACTACCTGTTTGGCCTCATAATGCTCACATAAGCCACTAATGATTGTCCGTGCGTCCTCGGCAGTTTGAGCAAAATGAACTTGTCCGCCTGCTTTGCGCACATTCTCGGTAAGTTTGCTCAGGTAGTAATCCAGGTTTTCTACGGTATGCTTACGAATGCGGTACGCTTGCTCACGCCACTCTTCCCAGTTGGGCAGTTCCTGGGCCGCTTTATCTTTATTGCTGCTCAAACGATCAACTGCCTTACGGACAGCCTGACGCATTTGATCATCTTTCAGCGCTTTCACGGCCCGGTCACGAAAATGCATAGACGGCCTGTTACTCATGTTTTCATCCCCTCATCGAGTAATTGAGCAATGTGCATCACCCGTACATCGGCTTTTTGCTTTTTTAACCGCCCGTCTATATTCATGAGACAGCTTAAATCGGTGCCAACCAGTACCTGGGCTTTGGTTTCAAGGATGTTTCTTACTTTTTCATCTACCATAGCCTCAGATATTTCAGGCTGTTTTACAGCAAAGGTGCCGCCAAAGCCGCAGCATGCTTCTTCGTGAGTCAGCGGCACATACTCCAGATCGCGGACATTGCTGAGCAGTACCCGTACATGGGGGTCGACACCTATGAACCGGCGGGAATGACAACTGGAGTGATAGGTAACACGCTGGGGAAAACGGGCACCCAAATCCTCTACTTTCAGTACTTTTACTAAAAACTCACTAAATTCATAAACCTTCCCTGCCAACTCCTGCGCCTGACGCTGGTATTCAGGATGACCGGCAAACATGCGGGGATAGTGTTCTTTAATTGCCACAACGCACGAACCGGCTGGCGCTACAACGTATTCACTGTTTTTAAAGGCTTTGAGCAGGGATTCGCCTACTTCACGGGCATCTTCCCAGTAACCGCTGTTAAGTGCAGGCTGACCGCAGCAGGTCTGTTCAGGGGGGAAATCCAATTGCACGCCCTGTTTTTCCAGTATGCGAACCATGGCCTCCCCCACATGCGGATAAAAGCTGTCACAGATACAGGTAATAAAGATGGATGCTTTCATTGCTATCTAGCCTCCGCCGCTATAGTGTTATTGCGTTTAGGGTTGATTGGAACAGTTCTTTTATACGCAGAAATTCTGCTTACAGCTGTAAAGGAATGCAACTTTTTATAATGGTCAAAACTAGGGGGTAATGCCTACTGTTTATAGCAGGATTAGACCATGCGAAAGCGAAAGTAGTAGCACAATAACATTCGGCGGGGGGCTTATGATGAATGGCCTAACAGGTAAGTTACATACCTATCATGCCGTTATAGCATTATTATTAGCAGTTACCGGTTTGGTACTGCACAGCCAATTACTCCGGGAAGAGCTTGCCTTCTGGCGAGCTTACCTAAGCAATCTCCATTTTGTTTTAGGCTTGCTTTTTACATTTACCCTTGGAACCTATGTCCGGGCTGCTGCTACTGCCTGGAAGAATTCTTCCAACATGCTCTTACCGCGGATTACAGTAGGCTGGCTGGTGATTGCCGGTGCATTATCGCTTACCGGAATTTTATTATTTTTTACCGTCGATCTTTATAACCTGACTGGCCTTGGAACGCTTACCTTACACAGGTGGGCTGCCGTCTTTGGCATATCGGCAGGGTTATACCATATAGCAACTGGTTTGTACAGCCAGCATAGCCCTGCTGACGAATCTACCGGCACAACCAGTCAAAGCCCACAAACCGATAGGCGGTCTTTTATCCGCTGGTCTGCCGCTGTTGGCGCATTGCTCGGAGGTGGCGGACTAACCAAGTGGCTCTTTGGCCTGTCAGCCAATACCGACTTATCTAAAACAAACAAGAAATATAAAGACTGTAACAAAATGGAGCCGCAGCCTTCTCCCTCCCTGGGCTCTCTGCCGCCGGCCGGAGGAGGCTACAAAGGAAACTTCGAAGTATTTACGGTGACTCCCATCCCCTGCGCCAACTCCGAGACCTGGCATTTTACACTTTCCGGCCTAGTTGATAAGCCAATAAGTACAAACTGGAAAGGCTTTCTTGATTTACCCAGAGTAGTTCAAATCAGCAATTTTCATTGTATTACCGGCTGGTCAGTATATAATGTCACCTATGAGGGCATTTCTCTTGGCCAGTTGCTGGACATTGCCGGAGTGCAGGCAGCAGCAAAATATGTTAAATTTTATTCCGGCGACGGTGTGTATACCAGTGCCTTGAGCCTGGATCAAGCGAAATTAGCCGATGTTATGATTGCTGTTTTGATGGATGGCCAGCCTATTCCCTCCGACCTCGGCGGCCCTGCCCGCTTACTCGTCCCACAAATGTACGCCTACAAAGGTGTCAAATGGCTTAATGCAATTGAATTAATCAGTGAGCCCCACATTGGTTTTTGGGAAAGCAGAGGCTATGAAAATGATGCGTGGGTTAGAGGCCTGAAAAAATAGCCCTCACGGCAGTGAGGACCAATTGCCCTCCTTTGGCATATTCTATTGCAAAAGGAGGGCTTATGAACTTATATCTTGAGTTGTATTGTTACCGGGATATTACGCTAAAGCCTGGTGACTTTATTTGTATTGACTGCCAGGATGATCGGCAGTTCACTTCAGCCTGGAGCGGCAAGGACGAATACCAGATCCGGGCACGGTTAGCTGCAGGCAGACGGATAGCTGGTTTCGGGCGATCGCGAATTTACTCTACAACCCCCTTGTTTGAGGCAGAAGAGTCTCAGCCAGTGACTGTTACTGATTTTTCCTCCCTCGCTTTTCATCTTTCTACCAATATCTGCTTAACTCCCAGTTCACTCACACGTTTATTCTTTTTGCGAATTATTTTCGGCAAACATCAAACGGTGGATATTGCTTTAGACGGCACTGATGCGATTATTGATTGGCCCAGCCGGGGTCACTTCCTGATTACATTACCGCGTACGTAAGAAAAAACAGTCTTTCACTTGTTAAAATACAGACAGGTCTATTGTGCAGCAAGACAGGACAAGCCACCCCATTTACCAGGAATTATCGCAATAATTTTAAAGCCTCTTCTTCCTGGGGTATGCGTACTGCCACAAGCAATATGCCGTTAACGACAGTAGCTGCTGCTGCCGTCAGCCAGCAGCCGAATATCATAGGGACTGCAGCCAGTTCCAGCGCCACTGCCAGATAATTGGGATGAGGCAGATACCGGTATGGCCTGCGCCGTATAGCTGTCGCGCCAGGCACAACCAGAATGCGCGTATTCCAATAGTGCCCCAGGCTATAGATGCACCAATACCGTAAGGCCTGTGCCGCACCAAAGAGCAGCAGCCAGGCAGGCCACCAACTGCTAAGCTGAGGTCCACCGGTAAGTGCCTCGGTCAGCCAGCCTAATAGCCATGCACCGTGAATCAGAAAAAACAAGGGATAATGCCTGGCACCAAACTCCACTGCTCCCAGCGCAACAACCCACTGACGGTTGCGCCTGGCCAGCGCCAGTTCAACTAAGCGCTGCACAATAAGGATTACTGTTATGATGCCGATGAACCAGTCTACCATCGAAATAACACCTGCTCGGCACTAAAGCCCGGGCCTAAGGCCAGCATTACGCCATAGTCGCCTGTTGGTGGGTTCTCAGCCATAAACTGCTTAAGAACAAACAGTACCGAGGCACTGGACATATTGCCATATTCCCGCAGCACCTGATAAGCACTGGACAGCTGCTGCGGTGCGAGTTCCAGACTGTCGCTATAAGCGGACAATACCTTCGCTCCGCCAGGATGTGCAATAAAATGGCGGATCTCATTTTGCTGAATTCCCCAATGAGCGCAAGCCTGTTTAAGCAGTGCCGGCAAATGCTCATGGACGATAGCAGGAATATCCCGGGAAAAACGCACCTTTAAGCCTGTCTCGGACATATCCCAGCCCATAATGTCTTCCGTTTCCGGAAAAAGTGTACTGTAGCTGCCTAATACCACCGGTCCCCGCCTCTCGGGAGCCAGCACCACCGCCGCAGCACCATCACCAAAAATACTGGAGCCAACAAGGTTGGATTTGGAAAAGTCATTGCGTTGAAAAGTAAGACTGCATAATTCAACAGCAATAAGCAGCACTGCCTGCTCAGTTAGTGCCGCCAATTCAGCCGCTCTGGCTATTCCGGACACGCCGCCTGCGCAGCCCAAACCCCAAATGGGCAGCCGTATAGCATGGTTGGACAAGCCTAACGTTTGAATTAACTTACTATCCAAAGTTGGCGTAGCAATACCGGTAGAGGAGACAAACAACACTGCACCAATACGCCCCGGCTCAATGTCAGCCTTATCGAGAGCAGCAATGGCAGCTTCTTCGGACAAGGCAAAAGCAATCTTCTCATATAGGGCATTTGCTTCGGAAAAATTATGCTGAGTAGCATACCAATCGAGTGGCTGAGCCAGATACCGCGCCTCAATTGAAGCATTCTGAAAGACAGGCATCAGCCGCTCCAGATGGGGCACGCCTTCGCGAAACAAGGCGGCAGCAAAATTTCGTATGTCCTCCTGGCCTACCGGATTCCCCGGTACAGCAGTACCAACAGCAGCAATGGCAGGAATTGTCATGGATTGTCACCACCACAATAAAATTTGATGTATAACCTACCCTTACCATATGAAAAAGCTGGAAAAAACATTCCTGTTAAGTAATGCAGCTATAAAGAATGTGAATTATCGAACTAAATAGACAACTAATCACGGATAGGTATATAATTTAAGAGTATACGCCCGGTAAGACCACCATACCACTATTTACATAGGGAGGGTATTAGCAATGGCAAAGTACAACCCGGTAACAGAAGTAATTATCAAGGAATTACAAGCAATCGTCGGAGAAAAGTACGTACTCACAGATGCTGACAAAATGGATAAGTATTCCCACGATGAAGTGACTGATCCCAAGTATGTCAAAATGCCCGAAGTCGTTTTGCTTCCTGCCTCGGCCCAAGAGATTTCACAGGTCATCAAATTAGCAAACCGCGAACATATCCCTATCGTTCCCCGCGGTGCCGGCACCGGCTTGGCCAGTGGTGCAGTACCTTTCAAAGGCGGTATTGTTCTATCGCTGGAGCGCATGGATAAGATTCTGGAAATTGATACAGAAAACATGTTTATGACGGTAGAGCCTGGCGCCACTACCGAGAATGTGCAGCATGCAGCCCGCGAAAAAGGCTTCCTCTACGCAGGTGATCCCTGCAGCGGTGACAGCTCATTTATCGGCGGTAATGTGGCTACTAATGCCGGTGGCAATAAAGCAATTAAATACGGTACTACCCGCCAGCAGGTAAATGGCATTGAACTGGTCACTGCCGAAGGAGACATTGTAGCATTAGGCGGCAAAACCAAAAAAGATTCTTCCGGCTATAATCTTACACAATTAATAGTAGGCTCAGAAGGAACATTAGGTGTTGTCACTAAGGCCATCTTAAAACTTGTTCCACTGCCTAAAGGCGTAATTGACTTGCTCGCAATCTTCCCCGATTTAACTACTGCTATTGGTATTGTGCCGAAGCTGATGGCTGCCGGTATTACTCCGACCTCCGTCGAATTTATGGATAATGCCGCAATAAAATCCTGCGAAAAATTCTTAAATGAAAAATTGCCGCATAGCGAAAACGGCTATTACATTATCATCCAGGTTGAAGGTGATAACGAAGACCTGTTGGACGATCAAGCTGTTATCATTGATGAAATGTGTACCGAAAATGGTGCCCTAAGTGTACTGGTTGCTGATCCGGCCAAAATTTGGAAGGCTCGCAAAGCCTTTGCTGAAGCGGACCGTGCCCTTAGCCTGATCTTCTCTATGGAAGATTTAGTGGTGCCAATGGATAAAATTCCAAGTGCAATTGAGCAAATTAATTCCTTGGGCCAAAAATACGGTGTATCCATTCACTGTGCCGGTCATGCTGCCGATGGCAATATTCATGCCAATCTGCTGAAAGAACAGCTGAGTGATGATAAATGGAATGAACTGTTACCGGCTCTGCAACAAGAGCTATATACCATGGTCTATGAAATGGGCGGTAAGCTGTCCGGTGAGCACGGTATCGGCTATAAACGGGTAAACCTGCTGGAGCAATTCGCAAGTCCCATCGAATTAAAAATGATGAGAGCCATTAAGCAAGCTCTTGATCCCAACCTGATTATGAATCCCGGTAAAGTTTTCAATATGAACGAATAAAAAATGACCTGCTGTGGGTAAAACCATAGCAGGTCATTTTTTATTCAGTTCCTGTTAGTTTCGCCATACTCCGGTTCTCTTTAGCACCAGAAAACATACTATACCACCGCCCAGCCCGGTTATCAACTGAGGCCAGCCCAGCATCATGGATAATGCCGCCGCCAGTTTAGCAGGTAGTTCAATCCAAGCGATCACCCATGCCACCATCGCATACATCGCCCCGGCTTTTGCTGCCGCAGCAATAATCACCGCCGGCCAGTAACCAAAAAAGCTATGGCTTAAGCGGTAGCCTAAGACATAGGCTCCATTAGCAGCAGCCACCGGGAGAATAAATACCGGTAACGGCAATACCTGCTGAAGGTAGGCAACTACCGGAGCAATTACTGCCAATACTAACGCCATTTTCCATCCCGCCTGTTCTACCGTCAGCAGCAGACAAGCATTAACGGCGCTGCCGATGATAAATAACGAAACAAACGGTGGTACCGGTACAAACAGCCTTATGGATTGAAAGATCAGCATAAGTGCCAACAGCAGCGCTGCCCTTGTCAATCGTTGATGATTGCGCAATATAATCCCTCCTTATATAAGGATATCACCTCAAACTATTACGGCATTGAGGCATAATTTTGCTATCTGGTGCAATTTTTCTATATAAACGATTATCATTCTCATTATCAATTAGTTTAGAAAACAAATGGTTTTTTGTCAAGACAAAAGGCAAGCCCCTGCGAGGACCTGCCTTACGAGACATGCTAGTTTTACTCGATGTGGAATATCTTTCCAGGATTCATAATGCCCTGAGGATCAAGAGCTTTCTTCACAGCCCTCATTAATTTCAATTCTACGGGATTAGTAAATTTCTCCATCAATTCGAGCCGTTTATAGCCAATACCATGCTCTCCTGATAATTTACCGCCGATGGAATAGACGAATTCATAGATTTCCTCTTGCAATAAGGGCAGCTTTTGTTCCCACACTTCCATCGGCAAGTCTTCTTTTAGGATATCAGCGTGTACATTACCATCTGCTGCATGGGCTACGCAATGAATGGTCAACTGATAGCGCTCACCTAATTCGGCAAGCTTTTTTACAACATCTGCTATGGCCGCAACAGGCACCACAATATCCTCAGCCGAGAAGATCAGACTTCGCGCCCGGTTGGCTTCACCAAAGGATTTTCTCGCCTTCCATATCTTAACCGGGTCGGCAACCAGTACAAAATTAGCTCCGTTAGCTGAGCACAGTTCATCAATCTCAATGCATTGATCTTCTAATGCTTCCTCACTATCACCTTCAATAGATACAATGATATAATTTCCTGTCTCGCTATGAGGGAGTTTTTCATTCAAATACTCTTCACAGCAGCGTATTCCTTTGTTATCCATAAATTCCACGCTGACCGGCAGAATGCCGGACTGCATGATCTTGGCAACAATAGCGATAGACGCATCAACACTGGGAAATACGGCTAATAGATCCATTACCTTTTGGGGGCGGGGCATGACTCTTATATATACTTTTGTAATAATGCCTAAGGTACCCTCTGAGCCAATGATTAGCTGCGCCAGATTATAGCCGGTTGCATCTTTCTTCACTTTACCGCCTAAAGTGACGATTTCGCCTTCAGCGGTAACAATTTCAAGCCCCAACACTTGCTGCCGGGTAGTTCCGTACTTTACGGCTTTAATACCGCCGGCATTTGTCGCAACATTGCCGCCAATGAAGGAACTATCACCACTGGAGGGTTCTCCGGCATACAAATAGCCTCGCCCGTGAGCTGCCTTTTGTACTTCACTCGTCCTAACTCCAGGCTCAACAACCATAAGCAGGTTGGCTTCATCAAATTCCAGGATTTGATCCAGCCGCTCAGTAGACACCATAATTCCCCCGCCAAAAGCTACCGCTGCACATGCATATCCTGTTCCGGCACCACGGGGGATAACGGGAATGGTTTCGCGGTTGGCAATTCGGACAATCGCGGCTATTTCTGCTGCTGTCTTAGGTACAACTACCACCTCTGGATAGTAGACATATTTGTCGCCAGTAACTGCATCATGGGAATAGTCTTCCATTTTATCTTTATCAGTACATACATATTTATCTCCCACAATCTGGCTAAGCTCAGCTACGATAGCAGGTGTAACTGCTTTATACTGTATCATATTTCTCCTCCTTTTCCTCTAAACTGGAATCAGCCACAATTTGCGCATCTCTTTAAGCATCATGGCGCAAACCTAAATCGAACAGGTTTCCCTCTTCATCAAACTTTAAATCTACCGGCTCGTGAATTAATGTTACTCCCGGCATTGCCATTACTTCCGCAAGCAGTGCTTCAGAAATCTGCAGCTCGCCCAAGTGCAGTGTATCGGCGATTCTCACCACTCGCGCTTGTTTATAGTCTCTGGCATTACATGTTTTTATCGCTGCCTGCAGCGCATCACGGTCACATTCCAATATGGTTGGCATATGAGTTGGACCAACGACAGTGGATGTTAAGCCATTTGCATAAGTCATAGAGAAATTGGTTTTATTCACCAGCCGCCGTGTGGCAAAGTCCGCTGTACCCATCCCATTAGCATTACCATGGGTCCGCTCTGTCAAATCCAGAACAACCATCTTAGCAATATCAGGTCCCCCGGAAGCATAGGGTGTGGGGTATCGTCCGGTGATGTTCGGATCCATGCCATCACCGGAAATATCCTTGCCAATACGGTCAAGAATAAGCACATCAATCTGTTTAAAAGGCAAACTAGCCATATTCGCCTTAGCTTCCACCAATAACTGCCGGTCAATATCAATAAAGTCTTCCGGCGCTGCAGCTACGATTTTGATAATCTGATCATAAGCATTCTCTACCGTTGCAATGCCAAAAAGAATCTTATTCGTTGCAAGGATTTGCTCAGCCATTGCGACAATATGTTCGGCCATATACTTAAAGCTGTAGGCATGACAAGCCTCGGCGCCTTTTTGTTTGCCCAAGCCGATAGTAAGCATTTTTACAATTCCGCTCTCGTTATTACCCCTGAAGGCCGTATGAGGCTTAACGCGATTAAGTACCACAATACCGTCAGCCTGGTAGGCCTGTTTATCCATATAGACAGGCAAACCATTTGCCAGACGGCCGATTTCCACCACTTCCATGGAAGATATAATGGGACAGCCCGCAGTCTCTTGTGTAACACCCAGATTGGCTAAAACGTCCTCCTGGCCTTCTGCAGTAGCACCGCCATGACTCCCCATGGCAGGTATGACAAAGGGCTCTGCTCCCAGACGTTTTAATTCGCTTACTGTAACTTGTACTAAAGTAGGCAAATCAGCCAATCCCCGGCTGCCTACCGTAACAGCAATGCGCATACCGGGCCGGACCCGCTCACAAATGTCATTTTTATTAAGTTCCTTGCGTAGCACCCCGGCAATATCGGTTAAGCGATTTGACGGAAATACCTGCCTAACGGTAGCCATTTTCGGCAAGGGAACATCTTTTAGTAATTCTTTTATAATATCCACACACGTACCCCCTAAATAAAAACAAAATTACTCTTTCTCTATACAAATTTTCTTTATAGACAAGCAAAGTCCTGCTTATTTGCAAATTGCCGGCCTTACACCTCGAGTGACTAGCAGGATTTTTGCATTTCTTCTAGAATCGACAAAAAACTACGTAATACTACATTTAACAAAATTCATATTACCGGGGAGGGCTACTACGCTTGAAAATTGGACAAAAAATTTGGTTGTCACTTATCAGCATCTTATGCCTATTGCTTACTATCGGATGTTATTCCATTTGGTCAGCTATTACGGTTGAGACAAGCATTACGACTATTCAAGAGACTAATACCAGAGCAATTACCGCTGCAAAAGCGGAAAATGAATATACCGGAGCAGTACTGGAGATTAGGCGCTACATAGCAGAGGGAGATGAAAAGTATAGCAAAAACTTTGAAGCTAAACTTAATTCTGTTATTACGCTGGAAAACCAGCTGCTCACCTTATCTCCTTCTAACCAACGGAGCCAAGTTGAAAAATTAATTAGCGATACCGAACAGTATCGCAATGGCGTAATATCCCGGTTAATTCCCTTACTCAGAGAGCAATTCAACCAGAAACTGGCCGGCAATCCGGAAAAAGCGACACAAGCTGGTCAGGAGAGTGCTGCCGTTACCCGGGAGTTGACGCCATTTGCTCAGTCTATTCAAAAAACACTGAATGCAAGTGTCGATGAAAACTCCAAAACTGCCAGCAGCGAAGTGACCCGGGTTAACAACGATGTAGCTGCCAGTGTCAAGCTATCCATAATTTTAAGCCTTTGTGCCACTGTTCTAGGCTTGGTATTAAGCTATTTCCTAACAAAACAAATCACTGCACCGATCCAGATCGTCACGTCTGAAATCAATACTATGGCATTGGGAGACTTCACTGCTGAGGAAAATACCACTCTCAGTAAGCGGCGTGATGAGTTTGGCCAGGTTGCACAATCACTCTCACAAATGAAGTCTAATCTTAAACAGCTGCTTCTAACTATTCAGGAAAAATCCGAGCTGTTATCTGCCGCTTCTGAACAATTGCAGGCTAGTGCCGAACAATCTGCCTTAGCGTCAACTCAGGTTGCCAATTCAATTGTCGAGGTGGCTAGCGGGGCGCAGGCCCAGTCTCATGAAGTAGCGCAAACGTTAGTAAGAGTTGACCAAACTGCAAATGATGTTATTTCAGCCGCCGCCAATGCGCAAGCAGCAGCCACGCTTTGTATAACAGCAGCCTCAGCTGCCGGCAAGGGCGGCACGCTTGTCGACTCAGCTCAAAATCAGATGGCAAGCATTAACCTGACTGTTCAATCCTCTGCGCAAGTAGTTGGCAAACTAGGCGAACGGTCTGTCCAAATCAGTCAGATCGTTGATACCATTACCGAATTAGCAGAACAAACTAATTTGCTTGCTCTTAACGCAGCAATTGAAGCCGCCCGAGCCGGTGAGCAAGGCCGGGGGTTTGCCGTAGTCGCGGACGAGGTAAGAAAGCTTGCTGAGAAATCAGCAGAAGCAGCAAAACATATTGCCCAGTTAATCAAAGAAATCCAGTCCGAGACCAGCCAAGCCGTTTCGGCCATGAACAACGGCACTACAGAAACAAAACTAGGTGCTCAGGTTGTCTCTGAAGCAGGCTCAGCTTTTCATGACATTGCGCAGATGATTGAAACTATCACCGCTAAAGTAACAGATATCACACAAACAACTGCCCAATTATCCATTGGCAGCCAAGCTATTGTGTCTGCCGTACAGACGATTGAATCTATCACCAAAACTACGTCGGCCGAAACCCAGAGCGTATCGGCCGCAACGGAGCAGCAAACAGCCTCTATGCAGGAAATTGCCGCGACCAGCCGTACACTGTCAATGATGGCCGAAGAATTGCAGGGAGACATTAGAAAATTTAAAGTATAAGCCCTTAAATATGGTATATTGGCAGTAACAAGGTTAGCAAAGAAGCTCAGAGGTATCATACCTTTGAGCTTTTTTCATTACTAGCTGAGAGGACGGGAACCACTTTTGATGGCCAGCTTCTTTTGCAACAATTTCTTAAGTTAGCTAATTAATTGTTTTAAATACAGCCAGAAAGGCAAGCCCAGCAAAGGCTTGCCTTATTCAAGCTTTCAGTACGACGAATAACTATCGTTTAGCGTCTTAAGCGCTGATCGACAATTGACCAGTCAATGCTTTGGAAAAAAACATCTACATATTCTTTGCGGTTAAGTCCGTAATCCAGCATGTAGGCATGCTCCCATACGTCCATCACCAAAAGCGCCGAGCCTCCGCTGGGATGTCCGACGTCATGTTCATTAATCCAAAAATTAATCAACCTGCCTGTTGCGTTATCCCGGTATAATACCGCCCAGCCTACACCACGCATAAGACCGGTAGCCCTAAAATCCGCTTCCCAAAGATCGAAACTGCCAAAGTTGGCTTGAATACGCTCTACCAGATGACTTTCTTCATCTACTTCTCCATTGCCGCCAAGATTAGCAAAATAGTATTCATGTAACCGCATACCATTATATTCCCAACCTAAACGACGTTTGAGTTCAGCATATTCGGGCGTAGCTCCCATGTCTTGCTCTATCATCTCTTCCAGCGTTGCCAAGAGTATATTGGTGTTTTTCACATATCCTTCATATAGTGTAAAATGATTTTTTAACAAACGGTTGCTAAGTCCCTCCATGCCTAGGAGATGAGAATAATCTTTGACTTTGTATACCATATTAGTAACCTCCCTCCACTTTGTATCTCTACTATTTTATGTACCAAACTGACTACTGAACCCTTTATTGTAAAAAATTTCATAGCGCAGTATGATAGGAGTAGCTATTTTAAAAATTGAGGTGTTGCAAACTTGAAAATCGGCAAAGACTTTATGGAGCAAACGAAGCATCACCACTTGGAGAAATCCGATCAGGCATTAGGTCTGCCTCAACCGCCGCTGGAACTGGCGTATGACCCGGCTGCCCAGCTCATTAACCTGCCGCTGCCCCAGGACTTGGAAACCCTGCCAACTGATCTTAGCTCTGCCATCCAACAAAGGCGATCGATACGAAAGTATACCGGTGACCATCTCTCAATTGATGAGTTGTCTCACCTTTTATGGTGCACCCAAGGTGTTCAGAAGGTACTGCCATCCAGTACTCTCCGCACTGTTCCTTCCGCAGGTGCCCGTCATGCCTTTGAAACCTGGCTGGTTATTAATAATGTCAGCGGAATCCAGCCAGGTTTGTATCGTTTCATTGCTAGCAAACATCAGCTGGCGCTAATCAATCATTCCATTGATAATGATATTGCCGATCAAGTGACGGTCTGCTGCGCCAACCAACCTTTTATTAAAACCGCGGCTGTCCTTTTTATTTGGGTGGCGATTCCGTACCGCATGAGCTGGCGGTATGGCGAGCGGGCTTATCGCTATCTGCATCTTGATGCCGGACATATCTGCCAGAATCTTTATTTGGCGGCAGAAAGTATTGATGCCGGAGTTTGCGCGATTGCTGCCTATGACGATGACCAATTAAACGCCTTCCTTGGCTTAGATGGCGAAAGCGCCTTTGCTATCTATCTGGCTACTGTAGGTCGAAAATAACTTTCAAATAAACTATGGAGAAAAATACGATGTCTACGGAACTAACAACTCGCTATTCCATCCCCTTTACCCCGTTAGAGGAGCGCATTTCTCAGGAAATGCCTCACCTTTCGGAAGCATTAGCTGCTTTGCGTACAGCAATGGGCCCGGAGGATTTTGACAAGTACATCAATTCACTGGCTTCCCTGCGAAAAGTAGATGATCAATTGCTGCTCATTACCAAGAAAGAAATGTATCGTTCCATTTTAATCAGCCGTTTCTTGCCGGCAATTAAAACTGCCTTTGCAGTAAACTTTATTAGAATTGTAAATCAATAAAAATACAAAAGTAAAAGCAGTGGCTGCGGCCACTGCTTTTGTGCTTTATGGGCTTATTGCTTTTGGGCTTTAATTAACTCTAATATACCGGTTTCTTTTACTGTTTTGGTTAGCTTCTGGCTGTCAGCCTGCCATTGTGCTGCAGTTTCTTGAGGACCTAAATAATTTAACTGGAGCCCCATATTTTCGACACTGTTTTTAAATTCAGGGGTGGAAATGATTGCTTTAAGACCTTCGGTTAATTTGTTTTTTACCTCAAGCGGCATTTCTTTGGGCGCTGTCACACCAAACCAATTATTAAATACAATGTCAAGTCCTTGTTCTTTAAAAGTCGGCACTTCTGCAAATACCGGATCACTCAACCGTTGGCTGGCTGAAACTGCCAGAGCTCGTATTGTGCCATTTTTAATATGTTCCTTAATCATTGCAGGAGAAACAAAGGCAATCTGCACGTGCCCTCCTAACAATGCGGCAATAGTTTCTCCCCCTCCTCGAAAGGGTACTTGTTCAAGCTTACTCTCTGTATTCTGAGAAAATGTTTCACCAACAATATGACTAAATGAACCAATACCTTGATGGCCAAATTTCAACTTTCCTGGATTGGATTTTCCATATTCAATAACTGCTGCCAGATCTTGCCACGGTTGAGCTGCTTGAACTGCCAATACCGATGGCGAATTGGTAATTTGGGCAATTGGGTCTAGCGCTGTAATGTAATTATACTTCGTAGAACCATACAGCGGATTTGCGATTACTTCAACAGTGGAAATTCCAATTGTATATCCATCAGGACTCGCTCCTACCAATTCATTAAAACCTAAAGTACCTGATCCTCCTGGTTTATTGACGACTACTAGCGGTTGTCCCAGATGTTGCGGCGCTGTTTTTTCCAATAAGCGAGCAATAAGATCCGGCCCACTGCCGGCACTAAAGGGCACAATCACAGTAATGGGCCTATCGGGGTACTTGGGAGTTGTAGCTGCCGTTTGGCTTTTCATACTTGCACAACCTGCCATTATTAAAGTAACTAATAGAACCATTGCTAAGAAAATCAATGATTTTTTCCGCATTTTACCGCCTCCTCATATTGAAACAGATACATTCAACACTGCCTAAGTTTATTTAACGATTTAACACTACTGTTTTTGCGCTTTAATTAAGTCTAAAATGCCTGTTTCTTGTACGGTCTTGGTTAGTTTCTTGCTGTCAGCCTGCCACTTTGCTGCTGATTCTTTGGGCCCCAAATAATTTAACTGGAGACCCATATTTTCTATATTTTTCTGGAACTCAGGATCAGCAATCATATTCTTCAAACCATCGGCTAATTTATTTTTCACTTCAGATGAAAGTTCCTTAGGCGCGCTTACGTCAAACCAAATATTAAATACCATATCAAAGCCTTGTTCTTTACAAGTTGGCACCTCTGCGAATAATGGATCGGTAAGCCGCTGTTCATCTGTCACACCCAACACCCTTACCTTTCCATTTTTAACATACTCCTTAACCATTGCTGGAGAAATAAATGCTACTTGGACATGTCCACCTAATAAAGCGGCCATTGTCTCTGAGCCACCACGGAATGGAACTTGTTCCATACTACTACCGGTAGTTTTTATAAATGTTTCACCTGCAATATGACTAAGTGAACCAATTCCCTGATGGCCAAATTTTAATTGGCCACGATTCTGTTTACCATATTCGGCTAAATCGGCGATATTTTTCCACGGTTGATCTGCAAGAACTGCAATTATCCAGGGTGTTGTAGTCACTTGAGCTAGCGGATCAAGTGCTGTTATATAATTGTATTTTGTTGCACCAAAAATCGGATTCAAGAGTACCTCAACACTTGATATTCCTATTGTATATCCATCCGGATTAGAGCTAACTAGTTCATTCAAGCCTAAGCTCCCTGTACTGCCAGGTTTATTGATGACCACTAATGACTGTCCCAAATGCTTAGGTGCCACTTTTTCCAGCCCCCGGGCTACCAGATCTATAGCACTCCCAGCACTGAAAGGAACGATCAGAGTAATCGGTCTCTCCGGATATTTAGAGACCGGAGCTACCGTTTTACTTTGCATAGTTGAGCAACCTCCTAATATTAAGGTAATAACCAATGAGCAAGCTGTTAATAACACCATTAGGTTTTTACGCATTCTCTCGCCTCACTTATTGGATATTTGATAGGTAGACTTATCAACTTATTGCTTTTGTGCTTTTATTAAGTCTAAAATGCCTGTTTCTTGTACGGTCTTGGTTAGTTTCTTGCTGTCAGCCTGCCACTTTGCTGCTGATTCTTTTGCTCCCAGGTAATCCAGCTGATACCCCATATTTTCGACACTTTTTTTAAATTCGGAGTCTGAAATGATTGCTTTAAGCCCTACGACCAATTTATCTTTCACTTCTGACGGCATTTCTTTGGGAGCTACCACACCGAACCAACTGTTAAATACAACATCAAATCCTTGCTCCTTGAGGGTGGGTACTTGTGCAAATACCGGATCGCTCAATCGTTGACTGTCTGAAACCGCCAGAGCTCGTATTGTGCCATTTTTTAGATGTTCTTTTATCATTGCGGGAGAAACAAAGGCAATCTGCACATGTCCACCTAACAATGCGGCGACGGTTTCTCCACCTCCTCGAAAGGGCACCTGTTCAAGCATACAGCCTGTAGTTTGAGAGAATGTTTCACCAACAATATGACTAAATGACCCAATTCCTTGATGTCCGAACTTCAACTTTCCTGGATTGGATTTTCCATATTCAATAATTGCTGCAAGATCTTGCCATGGCTGATTTGCTTGAACTGCCAATACTGATGCTGAACTCGCTACTTGCGCTAATGGATCCAGTGCCGTGGGATAATTATATTTAGCAGAACCATAAAGTGGATTTAAAATCACTTCAAGACTTGAAATTCCTATCGTATATCCATCCGGACTAGCTCCTACTAATTCATTAAAGCCTAAAGTTCCTGCTCCACCCGGTTTATTAACCACAATCAATGGTTGTCCCAGATGTTGCGGCGCTGTTTTTTCCAGCAACCGGGCGATGAGATCCAGCCCACTTCCGGCGCTGAAAGGCACAATCACAGTAATGGGTCTATCCGGGTATTTTGGAGTGGTAGCTACTGTTTTGTTTTGCATACTTGTACAACCTCCTAGCATTATTGAAATAACCAAGGAGCAACCTATCAGCAACACAAGAGCTTTTTTACGCACATTCCCGCCTCCCGTTTTATTGCTTAAGCGGTTTAGCAGCTGCCTTGTTTCCGGTTATTCTGCATTTTGCCAAACCACCTGGCCGTATTATAAAGCATAATCATCGCACCAACAGCAAGTATGGTAGCTGAAATAGGCCGGCTAATCAACGTCCATATATCGCCGTTGCTGATAATCAACCCTTGGGCTAATCCCCGTTCCAGTTCCGGTCCCAATACCAAGCCAATTACTAACGGTGCAGGCTCAAAACCTGCCCGGCGCAGCAGAAATCCAAGCACGCCAAAAATAATGACCCACACCAGATCAAATACACTATTATTAACAGAATAGGCCCCGGTTAAAGTAACTACTGCCACCAATGGCATTAAAATATAAAATGGGGTTTTGAGCAGTTGGACGAACACACCAATCAACGGTAGATTAATGACTAACAACAACACATTACCGATATACATACTGGCAATTAATCCCCAAAACAGCTCTGGCTGCTGGGTTATCAGTGCCGGACCGGGAATAATGCCATGCAGCATAAAGCCACTGAGTAAAATAGCCGTAGCACCGCAAAAGGGCAAGCCAAGCGATAACAGCGGAATCATTGTCGCCGAAATGGCCGCATTATTAGCCGACTCGGGCCCGGCAACGCCTTCGATAGCGCCGCATCCGAATTCTGCCGGATTTTTACTGCACCGTTTTTCCGCAGCATAGGATACAAAACTGGAGATTGTCGCTGCCGGGCCAGGAAGAAGCCCCACTAAGAAGCCGATAATTCCGCCTCGCACCATAGGAGCTGTCGACCGCCGCCACTCCTCCTTAGTTGGATATAAGTCTCGAAGGCGGATGGTTGGCACACTCATCCGGGTATGGGGCTCAGTCATTACCGTAATAATTTCGCCAATACCGAATATGCCCATAGCTAAAATAGACAAATCAAATCCCCGGTCCAGTTCATCAACGCCGAAAGTAAAACGGCTGATCCCAGATAAGCTATCCATGCCAACAGTCCCCAGCATTATACCGGTCGTAGCCATCAGTAGGGATTTCAAAGTAGAAGTCCCCGTCAGCTTGGATAAAACTGCCAAACCCACCAAAGCAATAGAGAAATATTCCGGCGGTCCAAACGCCAATGCAGCCTGTGCCAGCGGAGGAGCCAGCAGCGTCAAACCTATGATGCCGATTGTGCCGGCAACAAAAGAGCCAATTGCGGAAACAGTCAGCGCTGCTCCTGCCCGTCCGCGCTGTGCCATAGGATATCCATCCAGACAAGTGACTACTGAAGCTGCTTCTCCTGGAACATTCATCAAAATTGACGTAGTAGATCCGCCATATTTAGAGCCATAATAGATACCTGCAAACATAATTAAGGCCGGTGTACTCTCCAGTCCATAACTAAAGGGCAATAGCAGTGCAATGGCACTGATAGTATCGATGCCTGGCAGTACGCCTACCAGTGTACCAATCAATACCCCAGTTACACAGGCCAATAAATTGGCTGGAAGAATGCTAATAGAGAATCCCTGCAATAGCAGGCTTACTACCTCCAAAATTCCACCTCCTTCTTATGGCAATGGAACAGCCAAATAGCGTTCGAACACCAAGTAGCACATGAACGAGCTAACAACAGCAATTAATAAAGGATTACGCCAGCCCGAGGTATCGGTCACCTTTAACAAATAAAAGAGAAAAATAAAGGTCGCCGGTAAGTAGCCGATATTACTTAAAATCGTAATATAAAATACAAAACCAATGATAATAAAAATAAATTTTGTCCAATCAACCTTTTCGTTGCTAGCTGTCTTTTTTGACCTTATTTGTTTAAACACAAGCACCAAGGATAATAGCACTGCCGCACTACCCGCTAAATTCGGCAAAAAACCAGATTTAGGTGATCCAAGAGTGCCAAAGGTAAGATGTTGCGCGAAAAATAGATATAAGCTACTTCCAAGTAAAAACAACAGCGTTATTATTTTTTCTATCATTTTTCACCACCTCTGCCGCAGAAGTTGCCAGACTGGGAACAAATGCTATCGTAAAGACCGTGCCTTTTCCTGGTTCACTTTCTACAGTCAGTGACGCTCCATGACGCTGTACAATTCTGTAGCAAATAGCTAACCCTAGGCCGGTACCTTTTTCTTTGGTGGTAAAAAACGGTGTTCCAAGTTTTTCTTTGACTTCCGGAGGAATACCACTTCCATGATCTTTGATTGACAAAAATACTTTTTCGTCATCCGTTCTTGTACTAATTTCAATCACACCGGCGCTTCCAGCCATCGCATCAAGCCCATTTCTAACCATATTTAAAATGAGCTGGCGAATGCTGTTTTGATCTACCGGAACGTTAGGAATCTCGCTAAAATCAACCTCAATTTCGCAATTATTACGTAATGCGTCAGCCCGCAATAAAGGATAAATATCGCGTATTATGTCATTCATATTATTCTCACTAAATTCCATAGCCCGATTTTTGGCTAGTGATAAGAATTCGGTGATAATATTATTGGCACGATCAATTTCATCGATCATAAGTTCTAAATTGTCTTTTTGCTTTGTAAATTCCGGCTTATTACTCATAAGCTGCAATAACCCCCGAACGGTAGTCATTGGATTGCGCACTTCATGAGCAATGCTAGCGGCCATTTCACCAATAATGTTTAATCTGTCTAAACGAGTCATTTTTTCCGTTTGTTCACTAATGTATTGCAATATCGGCGTGAATTCTGCTATTTCACTGTTGAAACTAACCGTACGTCCTTCCAATATTGCTTCGGCAAATAATTGCAGATCATTTTTTAACTTAACAAATAACTCCCGGAAGATGGCGACGCATACTAATAACATAACAAAAGCACCTAAGAAGGTATTCAACGTTCGCTTCCAGATTGCCGCATAAACAGCATCCTGGTTTACCGACGCAAAGGCATGGCCAATTATAACACCATTTTTTTCGATTGGTCGAACATAGGTGATTACATTTGCGCCATGCCATATAAGTGAATTTTTATTTTCTATTAGTTGTGGCTGCCCTGTTTCATAAATTTTTCCAAACTGATCTGCCTCCACACTGACAAGCAATAATGCATCGGCAGTTGGACCGATAGCAATAATGCTGTCCTGTTGGCGGGAGTAAAAGCCAAATTTTATTACACTTATAGGAACTACTATATCATTTAGAATTGACTGCAGTTCTCTATTTATGGTTATTGGCTGATCCTTTACCAGCGTATTAACCAAAACTGGATTTGTAATATTTTCTGTAGGTATAACTGCACTTTTTTGGACAAGGAAATCAGCAATAGCTATCAGCCATTTAATATTTTTATCATTTTCTTCCTGTAAAGATAGCCAATGATGATAAGCCGTAACAGTAATCATTAACAATAAAACAACGCAAACTATTTTAAAATTCAGCTTTGTTGCCAGGTTAAGTTTCTTC
>Ga0366774_1042_pt1 | contig 21506 bp, 27 predicted proteins | sample BONcelHN113001D9_FD_207068 | JGI IMG/M metagenome (GOLD analysis project Ga0366774, IMG submission 207068) | Enriched cells from coal bed in the Powder River Basin, Montana, United States - BONCAT cells N11 rep2 HSBNCT.N11.300.1.D9 ...
ATTCATATTCCCCGGCGGTTATGTTCCTTCCTTGCGCGAAGTCGTATGGCAGCTCCCGGAATATGATTTTCATCTTCTCCATGGAGAAAGTCTCCGCATGCATTATGCCAAGACTCTTGACTGCTGGTATCATAATTTTTCTGACCACATCGATGCCGTCAAAGAGAAATTTGACGACCAATTTGTCCGAATGTGGAGCCTCTATCTCCAAGGCTGCGCTGCTGCGTTCCGTGCTACAGGGCTGGATATTCATCAGCTTCTTTTTTCAAAAGGCTTAAATAATAATCTGCCGCTAACTTATGATCATCTACATAACTAATGCTGTTCTTCAGCTTTTATAAAATATCCCCAGCGAAATTCCTTTTGTAAATTTTGCTGGGGATATTTTTTAGGCTATTTCAATTTTACGATTAGTTCACGATACTCCTTGTCTAAATGCTCTATGGAGTTTCTGTCTTTAGCAACAGATAATTTACTAAGCACTTCAGCCAGACGATGCTCTAGTAAAAGTTGCTCCTCTTTAGCTGAATCTCCCTTCTGTTCCTGCTTATACTGGAGATAGTCTTCATAATTTCCAGAAAAAAGCCGAAGCTTTCCAGAATCAAATAGCATGAGATGGGTAGCGATGGAATTAATAAATTTCCGGTCATGAGAGGCGAACAGTATCGTCCCTTTATACTCTGCCAACACAGCTTCAAGTGCTGCTAAAGATGGTAAATCCAAATAATTTGTTGGCTCATCCAATACTAGAACATTTGCTTGGCTCACCATAATTTGGGCTAGAGCGACACGTGTTCTCTCGCCTCCGCTCAATACGGCAACTTTTTTATATACATCATCCCGGCGAAATAATAACTGTGCCAGCAGGCTTCTCACGAAGTTCTCATCATAGATACTATCTGTCATCACATTTGCCAGTATTGATGTACCTGGATCAAGCCCTTCAATTGCCTGGCTGAAATGCCCAAAGCGTACTTTAGGTGCGACATAGATCCCTTCAGGATATGACAGAATCATATTCATTAACGTTGTTTTTCCGCAGCCGTTATCGCCGACCAGAGCTACCTTATAACCGCTTCCAATGCTAAATTCAGCCTGATCATACAATCTGCGACTGCCAAAGACTTTGCTTATCCCTTCTGTCCGCAGCACCATTTTGCTGCATAGATCATCGGTATTCACCAAATCAAATACCACCTTAGGATTACTTTTGGGTTTATCCTTGATCTCTAGCTGACTCATTCGTGTTTCCATGGCTTTTACGGCTTTATCCAAGTTCGCTTTTGCTTTTTGATTCCCCATTTTGTGCAGTCGTGCTTCCGAATTTCCCATCCGGCTTGGAGTTTTTCTCATAGTCACTGCCTGCTGTCTGCGGTCGGCTGCCCCCGCCTCTAGTTTTTTCTTCTCTGCAAGATAATTTTCATATTCGCGGGCTTGCTGTGCTTTCTTCACCTCTTTTTTGGCAAGGTACTGTCGATAATTACCTGTATAAACCTTGATTTCTCCCTCTTGTATCTCCCAGATACTAGTACAAACCATGTCAAGCAATTCCCGATCGTGGGAAACAATGACAAAGGCACCTTGAAAATCTTGCAGCTTTTGCTGCACAAGTTCATTCCCCTTAATATCCAGATTTGCTGTTGGCTCATCAGCAAGCAAGAAAGCAGTGTCTTTACTAAATGCTAAAGCAAGCCGGTAGCGAGTCTTTTCTCCCCCGCTCATTGTCTTATCGTACTGCATACCAATTTGAAATTGCTGGGCAATCCCTGGATTCATGCCATCTTTCTGCTCATAACTTTCATCTAGCTGAGCAATATAAGAAGGGGAGCGATGCTGGACGACCTTCCCCCCGTCAGGCTGCATTAAACCTGCCATGATTTTTAGCAGAGTCGTCTTCCCTACTCCATTGGAGCCGACAATGCCGATACGGTCTTTTGAATACACCTTCAAATCGTCAATTTTAAATAAACAGCGATCTCCAGCGGATTTCACAATATTTTTTAATTCTAATAATAACAAAAAAACCTCTCCTTTTTGCCAAGAGAGGACATACGTACAGAAAAAAGAGCGCAACAACACGCACCTATACATAATCCTCTCTAGAATTCAAATGAGCGCATGAACAGAATCCTGTATATTAATACAGAAATACTCTCTCATTTGATTTACTAAAAAAGATTAATTGCGCATGTTCGTAATACCCTTTTCCTTCCGTTATATTCTGTGGTTCTAAACGTATTTTACCCAATACATCTGCAAATAGCAATAGAATACTCTTCCAATTTATATTGTGAACGATTAACTACTTTGACTAAGACGCTTTAACCATAAAGCAATTACTATCTTATGTTGATGAACATAAGGCAAAATACTTCTCATATTTAATTATTCATTCAAGATCGCAACAGTTACATATTAATTCGTAAATCATTTTCTTTTTTGTGCAAAAGTTACATTTAGTTCACTGCTTAACTACCAATGTAACGAAAAACAAATACTTTATTGCTAATAACTAAAAGATATGATAAAATCTGACTATAAATATTTTTTTCTTAATTAATAAAGTAGAATCTGGTAGAGACGATTTCGATTATCAACGAATATTTTTCAGGTTTGAGGTTAATTTAATGAAACATCAAGGCAAATTCACTCTGTTTAATTTGGAATATCATATTAAGCTGTTGACAGTTCGCGTCAACAGCTTTTTTACCTACAGACGTGATGTAAAAGATTATACAAACTCGTAACTGGATAAACTATAAAGGATTGACAGATTGTGGCTTTGATTTACATAGCAAGTCAACAGTTAAATTGCTAAATTACCCAAAGGGAGGAGATAATCATGTTGCAGGATTATGGCCATATTGGGCTGCTACTAGTCATTGCACTAGTGTTTCCCTTTATCGCGTTAGGAACGTCGTATGTCATTCACCCGCGTCGTCCAAGTATTGAAAAATCATTGCCTTACGAGTGTGGGGTAGATACAGTCGGTACGACATGGGTTCAATTTCGGGTAAGCTATTTTTTATATGCATTAGTGTTTGTGGTATTTGATGTAGAAACTATTTTTTTATATCTTTGGGCAGTGGAATTTCAGCAGTTAGGAACATTTGCCTTTATTGAAATGTTTATATTTGTATCCATCTTAGTATTGGGACTGGGCTATGCCTGGAAAAAGGAGGCCTTAGAATGGAGGTAAATCATACTGGGACAAATGAGCAGCAAAACAGTGAATTATTAAAAAAGAACATTCTTTTGACCAGCATGGAAACCGTGCTGAATTGGGCAAGAAGTAACTCACTGTGGCCGTTATCTTCTGGATTAGCTTGTTGTTCGATGGAGATGATGGCTTCAGCTGCGGCTCGCTTTGATATATCGCGATTTGGTTATGAAGTTTTTCGGCCATCCCCCAGACAAGCTGATTTGTTGATTGTAGCTGGTACGTTGACTTGGAAAATGGCGGGGCCTCTCAAACGTTTGTATGAGCAGATGCCTGAGCCCAAATATGTCATCGCAATGGGAAGTTGTGCCAATGCTGGTGGACCTTTTGCCGATTCTTATTCCGTCGTTCCGGGTGTTGATCGCATTTTACCAGTCGATGTGTATATTCCAGGCTGTCCCCCACGTCCTGAAGCTTTAATTCAGGGCATGTTAGAACTAAAACGCAGGATTCAAAATCCTGAAGTTGCAAGGATGGATAAGCATGAGTAAGCAAATGATCAGCAGTGAGTTGTTTCTTAGACTACAAGCACAGTTTTCACCAGGGGTGACTATTATTGGCGAACATTTTCAGCAGGCTTTATTGGTTGAGTCAGAGGAATTGATAGAGCTTTTAACCGTGCTTAAGACCGATCCCAACTATCAATTTAATCTATTAAGCAATCTGACGGCTGTGGATTATGTAGAATACTTTGAAGTAGTTTATCATCTTTACTCATTGCCGTTAAAACAATCGGCCACCATCAAAACACGCTGTACAAATGACCATGCCTCTGTTCCTTCGGTAACAGCCATTTGGCCGTCTGCTGATTTTCAGGAACGAGAAGTTTATGACTTGTTAGGGATTAGGTTTACTGGTCATCCCAATCTGCTGCGTATTCTAATGCCTGATGACTTTCCTGAACATCCGTTACGTAAAGCCTATCAATTTACTCCAGACGGAGAAAAGGGGTGATAAACCTTGCCAAAAACAGAAACCTATACGTTAAATATGGGACCTCAGCATCCCAGCACCCATGGTGTCTTACAGGTAGTACTGGAATTAGATGGGGAAAGAGTTGTTAAAGCGATACCACAAATGGGCTATCTTCATCGGGGGATTGAAAAACTAGCGGAAAGTCGTACTTATACTCAGTTTATTCCTTATACAGACCGCTTAGATTATGTTTCGTCTATGGGAAATAATTTGGGCTATTGTCAAACAATTGAGAAACTTATGGCGATCTCAGTGCCTGAGCGCGCCGAATATTTGCGGGTTATTATGACGGAACTTAACAGGATTGCCAGCCATTTGATTTTTATGAGTTCAGTAGCTATTGATCTGGGAGCTACCACGGGAATGATGTTTGGATTTCGTGATCGTGAACGAATTTTGGATTTGTTTGATATGGCCTGCGGAGCAAGGCTGACTTACAGTTATATTCGTTTTGGCGGAGTCAGGGAAGATGTGCCTGCTGAATTTATAGAGGCGACCCGTCAATTTCTAGCTGATTTCCCAGCCATGTTAACCGAACACCATACGTTATTATCTGGAAATGAAATTCTGCACCACCGCTTAAAGGGCAGTGGCATTATAAGCGGACAACGTGCTGTAGAAACTGGTCTGACCGGGCCGACCCTGCGTGCATCCGGAGTTGATTATGATATTCGCAAAATAGAGCCTTATGGGATTTATGACCGTTTTTCCTTTTGTGTACCATTAGGAACAGTTGGTGATAATTGGGATCGTTATATGGTAAGGATGGAAGAAATGCAGCAAAGTGCTGACATTATTGCCCAGGCGTTAGACCAGTTACCCCCAGGACCGGTGATGACCAAGATACCAAAGGTCTTGAAGCCGTTGCCTGGTGACGTTTATCATCGCATCGAAAACCCCCGGGGTGAATTAGGTTATTATGTTGTCAGTGATGGCTCGACTAAACCCTACCGCATTCATGTGCGCCGCCCCTCATTTATTAATCTTCAAGCGCTTAATGAGATTTGTCAGGGATCATTAATTGCCGATGTGGTTGCCATATTGGCTACCTTAGACCCTCTTATGGGGGAAGTCGATTGTTAATTTTAAGGAAGGGGGTGGGTAAAGCGTGCAAGAAGTAACAGGTTTGTTTATGGTTGCAACTATGTTGCGGAACATACTCGGTAAATATTTACCCAATCCTCAGTGGGTAGATATTGTTATTACATTGATTAATATTGGAGCAATTTTCACCGTTATTTCATTATCTGCTGTCATCTTAGTTTACGCTGAACGTAAGGTGAGCGCTTATATGCAGATGCGAATAGGTCCTAACCGTGTTGGTCCTTGGGGAATCTTGCAAACTGTGGCCGACATGATTAAACTAATGTCCAAAGAAGATATTATGCCTGTTGGTGCTGATCGGTGGCTATGGATACTGGCCCCGGTGCTATTATTTATTCCTTCTGCTGCTGTGTATGTTGTATTTCCATTTGATAATCAAGCCATTTTTGCTGATTTAAATATTGGTATATTTTATTTTATTGCCGTATCTTCCCAGGCTACTTTGCCCTTTCTCATGGCTGGGTGGGCTTCTAATAGTAAGTATGCTCTGATTGGGGGTATGAGGACAGTAGCGCAAATGCTGAGCTATGAAATTCCTTTGGTTTTCTCAATTTTAGGAGTTGTTATGATTGTCGGTTCCATGCGGATGAGTGATATTGTTGCTGCCCAACAGCAAGTTTGGTTTATTGTGGTTCAGCCATTAGCCTTTATAATTTTTTTGATTGCGGCAACTGCCGAAACCAACCGGGCTCCCTTCGATTTGGTTGAAAGCGAATCAGAATTGGTCGCTGGTCCTTTTACTGAGTATAGCGGTATGCGCTGGGCCTTGTTTTTCTTGGCTGAATACGCCAATCTATTTGCCGCTTCGGCCATCGCTGTTACCTTATTTCTTGGCGGCTGGAATGGTCCTTGGCTGCCAGGCTGGTTATGGTTTCTCTTAAAAACTGCACTTATGATTTTTGTGTTTATGTGGTTACGCTGGACTTTTCCTCGCCCACGGGTAGATCAATTGATGGCCTTTGGCTGGAAAATACTCCTGCCATTATCATTGGTTAACGTTGTTCTTACCGGTATCGGCATTTATACCGTTAAATATTTCAGTTAGGAGGTGCAGGTATGCAAGGGAAAGGTTTATTAGCTGGAATGAGAATTACCCTGAACCGTTTGTTTGGTAAAAAGATAACCGTTCATTATCCGGAAGAAAAAATACCCATGTCACCGCGCTTCCGAGGCGGCGAATTGGATTTGGCTCATAATAAATGTATTGCCTGTGGCTTGTGTGCTATGGCTTGTCCGAATCAGGTGATCGAATTAACTACCAGGACAGACGAACATAAGAAACGGCACTTAACTTCTTATATTTATCACTCAGGACGCTGTCTGTACTGTAACTACTGTATTGAGGTCTGTCCGACTGATGCGATTTGCTGGGACAAGAATTATGAAAACTCCCGTTATTTCCGGCATCAATTAGATGTTGACTGCTTAGCCATATCACGGGGAAAATCGCCAAATGCGGTTGTGGGTACAAATCCAGACGACACGGATAAAGAGGAGGGCACTACATGAGCGAGTGGGGTCTGACAGTCGCCTTTTATAGCTTAGCCACCATTACCGTTGCATCAGCGATTGGTGTGGTAAGAAAAAGTAACTTAGTGCATAGTGCCTTATTATTGGCCTTGTGTTTTGTCGGTGTCAGTGGTTTATATGTATTGCTGCATGCCGAATTCTTAGCAGCAGTGCAACTGTTAATTTATAGCGGGGCGGTTGCAGTTATTATGGTCTTGGGTATTATGCTGACGCAGCGGAGCAATATGAATGACACTAATCCCAGCAATGATCGCTCGCGCTGGGCAGTTGCCATATGTGGTATGTTCACTCTGGTTACTCTGAGTGTAATTGCTACAACACCGTGGCATTATTCCATTGCCATGACCATTGAAGACAGTGCTCCAGTCATAGCCCGAGTTTTATTGACGGAATATATGATTGCTTTTGAAGCGACGGCAGTACTGCTCTTGGCAGCTATGGTAGGTGCAATTGTATTGGCGAAGGGGGTGGAAGATAAATGATTGGCTTAGTCCATTATTTAACAGTTGGGGCGTTACTTTTTACCATTGGATTATATGGAGTTCTGACTAAACGCAATATTGTGGCTATGTTAATGAGTATTGAGCTGATGCTTAATGCTGTGAATATTAATTTAGTTGCATTCTCACACTTTATAACTCCAGAACTATTAACGGGACAGGTCTTTGCGTTGTTTACCATTAGCGTAGCCGCATCCGAGGTGGCTGTGGGTCTAGCTTTGGTCTTTCGTGTTTATCATGACCGTAACACCGTGTACGCTGATCGTTTGAATTGGCTGCGCTGGTAGTAATGGCAATAGGAAGAAGGTGAAAAATATGTTTAGTGAATATGCGCTCCAGCATGCCTGGCTGATTCCTTTATTGCCGGCATTATCCTTTATCGTTATTGGTTTATTACTGCGCCGAGTGCCATTATTGTCAGCGGCGGTAGCAATCAGTGTCAGTAGTCTCAGTCTGGTTTTGGCCTTTGGTGTCTGTCAGGCAGTGCTGCTTCAGGGTATTACGGTTGACAATCCGTTGATCTACCGTGTCCCATGGGTGAATATTACTGGACTTGCGATTGATATGGGGGTCTATATTGATCCAATCTCAGCCATGATGCTGATGGTAGTTACCTTAGTCTCCTTGATGGTTCAAATTTATTCCCTTGGCTATATGCAGGGTGATCCCGGATTTGGACGATTTTATGCCTATCTGTCTTTATTCGTCGCTGCCATGCTGGGCTTAGTCATTGCTGTCAATTTTGTACAAATGTTTATCTTTTGGGAACTGGTGGGCTTATCTTCCTATTTATTAATTGGTTATTATTTTTATAAAGTGTCAGCTCGTGAGGCCGCTAAAAAAGCTTTTATTACCACACGAATTGGTGATTTCGGGTTACTTCTTGGCATTCTTTTGCTTCAGATTATTTTTGGCACACTGGACTTTCAGCAACTTGATCTGAGTATCCCCGCCTATATACAGCAGAGTGGCACAGGACTATTAACCATAGTAGGCTTTTTGATTTTTCTCGGTCCCATTAGTAAATCAGGACAGTTTCCTTTACATGTCTGGTTGCCGGATGCGATGGAAGGTCCGACGCCTGTGTCCGCACTGATTCATGCCGCTACTATGGTGGTGGCCGGAGTGTATTTAGTGGCCAGAGTGTTTTTCTTATTTGACTTGCTTCCCCACGTACTGGACGTAGTTGCCTGGGTAGGAGCCATTACAGCCTGCTTTGCCGCCAGTATTGCTTTGACTCAGCGGGAGATTAAGCGGATTTTAGCTTATTCTACTGTTAGCCAGTTGGGCTATATGATGCTGGCACTTGGGGTCGGTAGTGTTACGGCGTCCATGTTTCACTTGATGACTCATGCTTTTTTTAAAGCGCTGCTGTTTTTGGCAGCCGGAGCTGTTATTCATGGATTACATGATAAGAATGATATTTTTGAAATGGGCGGGTTACGTCATAAAATGCCAGTGGCCTTTGCCGCTATGACAATTGGTGTGCTTGCAATTTCAGGGATTCCACCCTTTGCAGGTTTCTTTTCAAAGGACGAAATTCTCTTGGCAGTATCAGAAGTGAGTTTGCCCTTATATGTGATCGCTGTCATCACTTCTGCAATGACAGCCTTTTATATGGCGAGATTATTGATTATCGTTTTTTTCGGACCTGAGAAACCGGATAATCATCCTCATGAGGCTCCCTTATCCATGTGTATTCCCTTGGGAGTGTTAGGAGTTTTGGCTATCATTGGCGGGTATATACCCTATAGCTATCATTTCGGTGACTGGGTGCGCTTTGGTGCCGCACATCACGCCGAGCTAAGCTGGAACGTTGCCGCCCTCTCTACGGTTTTAGCCATATTGGCCATGGCATTGGCTTGGCTTATCTATGGCAGCGGCCGGATTTCATCCGATCAACTGGCCTGGCGTTTTCTTATTTTATATAAGTTAAGTTATCACAAATACTATATTGATGAAATATATCAGTGGCTTAATCAAACCGTAGTGGATGGATTGGGCAAGCTGTTATACTGGATTGATCTTTATATTGTGGACGGTATTGTTAACGGACTGGCTAAATTGACGCTATATTTAGGGGATGAATTGCGCAAATGGCAAACAGGGCAAGTACAACAATATGGAATGGTGTTATTGGGCGCAATTTTGCTGCTAGTGGTTTGGTTAGTAATGATTGAACCAGCGTTTAAAAGAGTCTTGCTGGGAGGTGCTGGTTAGATGAGCGGTTTTCCTTTGTTAACAGCAATATTATTGATCCCGATTTGTGGCATTCTAGTGATGGCGTGCCTGCCGCGTGAAGCAAATAAAACCATCAAGCTGGTTGCTGCCACAGCAATGAGCATCGCCCTTCTCTTATCGGCTTATGCTTATTGGGCTTATGATTTTAGTCTGGGAGGGATGCAATATACTGAGAATATAGCATGGATTCCTGACTTAGGCGTAAACTATGCTTTAGGTGTGGATGGTATTTCTTTACCCCTGTTATTTTTAACTATGCTGGTCGGCGTAGCAGCGGTGTTTGTCTCCTGGAATCTGGATAGGCGTCCTAAAGAATTCTTCATACTCTTACTGATTTTGCTCACCGGGGTAGCGGGAACTTTTATCACCCGGGATTTGTTTATCTTCTTGTTATTTTATGAGTTGGTAGTCATACCCATCTATATTATGGTTATTATTTGGGGCTCCAGCAAGCGGGTAACCAAGGAATATGCCGGGATGAAACTGACTATCTACCTATTACTGGGGTCAGCGTTCATGCTGGTTGGGGTAATGGCCGTATATCTTAATGCTTATCCGCCGGGCTTACGAACCTTTAGTATGGAGGCTTTAGCCCAAGCCCACAGGTTAGGTCATTTATCAGAGAACTTTCAAATCTTTGCTTTTTTCCTTTTGTTGTTAGGGTTTGGTTCCCTATTATCCATGTGGCCATTTCACAGTTGGTCTCCAGATGGTTATGCGGGCGCTCCCACTGCTGTATCGATGATTCATGCCGGTGTCTTAAAAAAAATTGGCGGTTATGGTTTAATCCGGTTAGGACTGCTGGTATTGCCGCTTGGTGCTAAATTCTGGGCACCAGTCATTGCTATTCTGGCAGTTGCCAATGTACTGTATGCCGCATTTATCGCCTTGGTTCAGAAAGATTTGAAATATGTAATCGGGTATTCGTCTGTATCTCATATGGGCTATGTATTGATTGGTTTGGCCGCATTAAATGTCATTAGTATCAACGGGGCGATTGCCAATATGTTTGCCCATGGAGTAATGAGTGCATTATTCTTTGCCATGATTGGTCATGTATATGAAAAGACCCATACCCGGCATATTCCAGACCTGGGAGGTTTAGCGCATCAAATGCCGCGGATTGCTACCGGATTCATGCTGGCAGGTATGGCTTCCTTGGGACTGCCAGGCTTAATCGGATTTATTCCCGAATTTACCATCTTCGTCGGTACCTTCCCTGCCTATCCTTGGCAGGCAGTATTGGCTATTTCGGGTATTGTATTTACTGCTTTATATATTCTGCGAGTTTTGGCCAATGTGTTATTTGGACCACGGCGCACTGAATTTGATAACTGCCCGGATGCCCGTGGCGTAGAATTAGTACCTTTAATTTTGCTAGGCACAGTTTTAGTTGTTTTTGGAATATTTCCACAAATCCTTATGGGTATGGTAAACAGTGGTGTTGAATCTATGGTGCCAATTCTTGAGGAGTTGCATACAGCACCGTCAATGCTGGGAGGGGTTTTTAAATGAATATTTCGATCTTGACCAGTGAAATCGCTATTGTCCTGTTAGCGGTGTTGATCATGTTGTTTGACCTGGTACTGCCGCGTCAGGAATCGCGCCGCAGTTTAGGCTATTTGGCGGCCTGGGGAGTATTTGCTATATTCGTTTATACCTTTACCCAGTACGGCATGTCTGCCACCGTATATAAAGGATTATTTATTGTTGATAATTTCGCTGTGTTTTTTAAGCAGATATTTCTAATCTCGACTCTGCTGCTGTTGTTATTTTCCTTTGACTATGTTCAAGGGCTGTCCCGAAATCAGGGCGAGTTTTATGCCTTAATGCTGTTTGCAGTGGCCGGCATGATGATTATGGCTTCAGCCAATGATTTATTAACCATCTTTGTTGGACTGGAACTTATGACAGTAATCTTTTATATCTTAGTTGGCTTTAATTTTGCAAGTGTCAAATCCAGTGAAGCAGGAATGAAATATTTGATTCTTGGTTCCGCTTCCAGTGCCGTACTGCTCTATGGCATGAGCTGGGTCTATGGAGCTACCGGGAGTATTGCCTTACAGCAAATTAGTATGCAGGTTACTGAAGAAAATCCAGCCCTGCTCTTGGGGTTGGGCTTGATGTTAGCCGGTATTGGGTTTAAATTGGCCATTGCTCCTTTTCATATGTGGGCACCTGACATCTATGAAGGTGCACCAACGCCCATTACTGCAATGCTGGCAATGGGCTCAAAAGCGGCTGGTTTTGCAATCTTGCTCCGAATTTTCATTGCTGCTTTTTCAGCACTCCAGAGTTATTGGCTGATTGCCGTCAGCTTCATGGCTGTGCTGAGTATGGTAGGTGGTACGGTTGTCGCTATGCGCCAGACTAATATTAAGCGTATGATTGGCTATTCTTCCATTGCTCAAGCCGGTTATATGCTGGCAGGCTTACTGGCGGCCGATGTTGCCGGCGTACAAGGTATGTTGTTTTATACCATGCTCTATGTTTTCGCCAATGTGGGAGCCTTTGCAGTGATTGTTGCTGTGGGTAAGCATGGTGGTTCGGATGAAATTGAGGACTTGTCGGGACTGTCCCAGAAGTCTCCCTTCTTAGCATTGTCTATGACTGTTGCCCTGCTGTCTATGGCCGGAATACCACCGATGGCAGGCTTTGTGGGGAAATTCTATATCTTTATGGCAGTCATAGAGCAAGGATATCTGTGGATGGCCATCATTGGTTTTGTCATGTCGATGATTTCCGTGTACTATTATTTGCAGGTTGTAAAAACCATGTACATGAAGGAGCCTAAAGATGAGCAACCACTTGTGATTTTGGTTCCCATTGGGCTTGCAGCCAGTATTAGCATCTTAGTTACACTGTTTTTGGGAATCTATCCTGCACCGTTAGCCAAGCTGGCCAAGGCTGCCGCTCAAACCTTGTGGTAATTTACCATCCATCAAGGAATAACGCGCAACAAAAGTTCCAGGGTATCTGTCCCTGATGTTAAACTGCATAAAAATTTCATAAACTAAGAAACCGTATACTATAGCAATAATAGACTTCCCATTATGGAAAGTCTATTATTGGGATCACCTTTTCCTTGTTGCTTACACCTCACGTCACCTACAACAAATGAGACTACTGTAGAAACAGCCATACCAAGAATGATGGGAAGATAATCAGAAGAAACTGCTACTGCTAATACTGAAAAGTAACTTCCCGGTGAGGTGTAACGACTAAGCCTGCATGGAAGGCTTGAAAGACAAAAGCACCTAAGACGCCGCCTGCAATAGCAGCTAAAATCATAATCGGTTTCATTAATATATAAAGGAAATATGGCCCAATAGAATTATGCTAAATAAAGGCACACAGTTAGCCTAAATTAAATTTATGTTTCTAAATCTTAACCTAGAGTGCGATTCTATTATATGAGTAAATTCTTCTCATATCAATACATATAAACATATACAAAAAATTAAGCGAAGAAATACTATATAAGGGTTTCACTAATGCATTACCACATAAGCGTATGGCCTCTTCCCAATTTCTTGCTTCACCTTCAATAGCAATATATCTAACTACATCCAAAAAAATCACCTACCTTATAGTATAAATGCAGCTATCTTCGCCAATGGTATGATATGAGACAATTAACATGGATACACTTGAGCACATCAAACTTCTAAACAAATTTCCCCTGCTGGCCAAGACACACATGATAGTGACATAACAAACAACAATTAAAAGCCTCCCAAGGAAATATGTCATACCCGGAAGCACCAAATCCCATTCGGAAAACGACACCTAAAATACATATCATAATTGGTAACATGACGACAGCACCCATGCTGAGAATGCCTTGCACAATCTGCAGCAATATCTCCACAATAAGCACCTCCTATTTTTATTGCTTCTTGAGCAACCGTCGACATAGCTATGCCACTACCACAAGCAACTAATATCTTTACCATAAAACAACCTCCTTTCCATTTTAAAATTATTCGTTGGGCAGCAATACAACTTTTATGGCCTCACCGGATTTAGTTAGCTGAATACCCTCATTAATTTTACTAAGCGGCAAAACATGTGTTAGATACTTTGTGCTTGCGCAGGCTGTGGAAGGGTTGGCAGAAATCACTTTATCAGCACCTTTACCGTCAGTAATTCTTTTGACAGCTTCAATAAGATCTTCTTTCATACTATTGATCGTATAATCTACGTCAAATGTTTTTGCCAGCTCCAAACGATAATCATTTATTTCAATCATAATTACGATTTGTGGAACCTCTTAATTTAGCCAACTGCGAATGAAAACATCCTATTGGTCCAGCCCCAATAATTACGATCGTATCCCCAAACGTAATGCCAATATTTTCTTGATAGGCGTATACAGCTGATAATGGTTCGCCTAAGGTTGCACTTTCAAAACTGACATTCTCAGGAATCATAAAAACAGCATCTCGTTCTATTTGCTGCTTTGTTATGGCAATATAACAGCAAATCCACCTTGCCTATCCGTATAATTACCAGGATTCTCACTGTGACCGCTGCAGCATGCTTCACATGATTTGCTAATAAAACAAGTTCGTGTTCTTTCATTGCGTCTTCAATACCATCTGCAATATGCTTTGTACCTGGTTCTCCATATGGCAAGCAGGGAATATCTCCAAAAAGCAGACCAAACGTTGTCGAGCATTTGATAGCTATACTTTTATTACAATACGCATATGCTGTTAGATATGGCGCATGGGCATGTACTACAGCATTACAATCAGGACGTGCACGCAAAGCTGCTTCATGCAACAGATATTCACTTGATCTTTTAATGTCCCCCCAATTTGACTGCCATCCTTCATAACAGCAATCATATCTTCTGTAAGAAACGCTTTTCTAGTGCCGGATGGAGTAATATAAAGTTCTCCTGCTGTTCTGTCTAACATTGATAGATTGCCTTCAAGAGAATTTACCAGACCCTTGCCCTCTAAAAGTTTTGCATAATAAATAATTTCTTTTTTCAGATTATTTGAATTACTATCCATATTCGTACTCCCTATCAGTGATTTAAGCATTCATGAATTACCTATGCCCTTATTATAGTAAACGGTATAACAGCTAACAAGAATAAGCTATTGCAGAACTATTGGCAAAGAATTTTACTTAGTATAATCTCGAGACTCTTTTTAGGAGTTATATTTATCTTTCTCATCCAGCAGTTCTCATCACTGGCAATATAACGAACCCGTAAAAGAACTAGGGGTATCGCCAACATTGTTAATATAAAAATCTGAGCTTTAAAACCATGCTCTGCCATCACTGAATGCCGGAAATGGCTGCTACCTTGAATTAAATAAGCCCACTTTCCTTCTTGACATTTTCCTTTGAATATTATACATTAATTATGAAATATATTTCACAATTGGAAAGGAGTACTATGGGTCGTCCACATAAAGAACGCCGAGTTGAACAACTGCCTCCTACCACCCACTATAAACCTGTAGGGATTCCCCTGCGTGACATAGAGGAAGTCATATTAACCATTGAAGAAATGGAAGCTATCCGTCTAGCAGATATCGAACAACTAGACCAAGCATCAGCCGCTGAACGTATGGAAGTATCGCGGCCCACTTTTCATCGCATTGTCAATAGCGCTCATCAAAAAATAGCTGCTGCCTTGTGGCAGGGACATGCGTTACGAGTAGATGGTGGTAACTTTCGCATCGCTCACCGATTTCAAGCAGATCCGCGTCATTGTATTTGCCATACTTGTGGTCACAAATGGTCCTTACCCCATGGTACCGGACAACGTTGCCATGATTTATCCTGCCCTCAATGTCAAGCTTCCACTGTTAGTCGTGTCGATCGCTAAGCATATTTCACATAATGATGAATATGCTTCAAATAAGTAATTATAATAAGGGGGGGTATTCAATGTATTCCAATACAGTGATTGATCATTTTATGTCACCCCGCAATGCATGGCAAATGCCAGATGCTGATGGAATCGGAACCATAGGTGAGCCAGACTGCGGCGATCATTGCATGATGTTTATTAAGGTTCGGGAAGAAATCATTCATGAAATCAGTTTTCTCATTTTCGGTTGTGGTGCCGCAGTTGCCTCTGGCAGCATGACAACAGTACTGGCCAAAGGAAAAAGTATTAAAGAAGCTCTAGAACTTACGGAACAAGACATCATTAACGCTCTAGACGGCTTACCCGAAGCGAAACAACACTGTTCTAATTTGGGCGTGGCTGCTTTACAAGCGGCCATCAAAGATTATCTAGCAAAACAGGGAGAAAGTTAGGTTAAATAACTTTTTTTAGCCTAGTTATGAAATATATTTCATAACTTTCGAAAGGAGGTGAATACTATGCCAAGAAGAGATGGAACTGGTCCGTTGGGTAATGGACCAATGGGCCGCGGTCTCGGCAGCTGCCAAGGCACAGGTTTAGAACGCAACATGCAAGGTGTCTTTGGTTTTGGCGGTAATAATGCTATGAATCAAAAATCATTAGAAGTTCAGGCAGCTCACCTAGAAGAACGAGCTGCTAGCCTACGGAACATAGCAAAACAGAACCGTAAAGCCGAGTAATTCTAATCACCACATCTACAAATTTGCCTGTTTCCCAGGCAAGAGTAATCTCAATTTAGCTATACCAAAGGAGGAGTCCATGTGCTTATCAGTATTGCCAGTGGCAAGGGTGGAACAGGTAAAACTACGCTAGCCCTACTACTCGCCTCCATTCATTCAGATATCACCCTGATTGACTGCGACGTGGAAGAACCAAACTGTCATTTATTTCTCAAACCAGAATGGCAAGACCAAGGGCAAGAAGTTGCGGTCATGATACCACAGATTAATATAGAATTGTGTAATGGATGCGAAACTTGTTCAACTGTCTGCCTATTTAATGCCATTGCAATTTCTGGCGGAGCAGCGCTATTATTTAACGAATTATGTCATAGTTGTGGCGGTTGCATTCTAGCTTGTCAGCAAGGTGCCATTACAGAAGATAAGAAACTTATTGGCACCATCACGACTGGAACTTCACCAATCTTTCCTGCTATTCAATTCCTAAGTGGCTCATTAGACATCGGCACCCCCAGTGCTGTGCCTCTTATTAAAGCCATAAAAGAAAAAGTCTCTCATCTTGCGGGTGATATCCTACTTGATTGTCCGCCTGGTACCTCCTGCTCTATGGTTACTGCCATCAAAGATAGTGACTTTTGCATTCTGGTCACGGAGCCCACCCCCTTTGGCAAGCACGATCTGGAATTGGCAATGAATATTACCCATCTGCTCAATATACCTACAGGTGTAGTTATTAATAAAAGTGACGAAAATATCGGCGATGAAAGTATTGAATCTTTGTGCCACATTCGCCAAATTCCAGTATTGGCAAAAATACCCCATAGTTTTTCCTTTGCCAAAGAATATGCTGCCGGCTTCATACCTGATGAATTTCAAGCTGTCGCCGCTACTATCTGGAGCCAACTAAATGCCAAAGGGAGTGAGGGAATATGAAAGAATTAGTCATTGTCAGCGGCAAAGGCGGTACTGGCAAAACTAGCATCAGTGCTGCCCTCGCCTTTCTGTCGCCACAAAAAGTGCTAATAGATTGTGACGTAGACGCCGCTAACCTTCACTTAGTCAGCGGTGCCATCATCCGTGAAACCCATGAATTTAAAGCTGGTTTTGAACCAAATGTTGATGAAAACAAATGCACTTCTTGCGGCCAATGTACTGACTTATGTCGTTTTGGGGCCATTACTGCAGGTGTCATCACTACACCCTTTAATTGTGAGGGATGCGGCGTATGTGCCTTCAATTGCCCTGAACATGCCATTTCCATGCTGGAAAAACAAGCTGGTCATTGGTTTTTAGCTGATACTCATTTGGGTCAGTTAATCTATGCTGAACTTGGTCTATCGGTGGAGAACTCAGGAAAACTGGTTAGTAAAGTACGGCAAGAAGGCAAAAAAATTGCAAAAGCTAAGAAATTCCCTCTCATGATCACGGATGGTCCTCCAGGTATCGGTTGCCCAGCTATCGCCGCCTTATCGGGTGCCAGTTTAGCACTGGCTGTGGTAGAACCCTCCTTATCCAGCATACATGATTTAAAGCGCTTAGTCGATTTAGTTGCCCATTTCAAAATCCCCTTAGCAGTGTGCATCAATAAGAGTACACTGCATCGGGAAAATACCCGAGAAATTATCGCCTGGTGCCACAGTAAAGCCATTCCTATCATGGGCCAACTTCCCTATAGTGATGCCTTTCGCATCGCTGTCCAGTCCGGTAAAACCGTGCTAGAAATGGAGGATGCCGCTGTCATAGAAGAGATGACAAAACTATGGCATAACCTTGCAAAACGTTTAGAGGTTTCCATAACTGAAAGTAATATTGGCTTTTTTCGGAGAAAACTCCATATTTTTCAGTAAAAGCCTCTTTATAGAATGAAGTAAACAAAAGCATCTGGAGGTACTCTATTTGATATTAAACACCGGCATTGAATCTATGACTGAATCGGAAAAAGTACTACTACAAAGCCAGCAACTACAAAAGCTAGTCGAGCGATCTTACGAAAAAACAAGTTTTTATCAAGAACGTATGCAAGCTATAGGTTTGACACCTAATGAAATTCAAACTATCAATGATATCAGCAAATTGCCCCTCATGACTTCAAAAGATTTAACCAACAACTATCCTTTTGGGCTGTTAACCATTCCAATAAGTGGTATTGCTCGATTTCAGCAAAGAAGCGACTTCAATACCGCAGTGGGATTTACCCAACAAGATATTTCTCACCAAGTCGAAATGCTCTGCCGCACTTTAGTTGCCTGTCATATAATCACTAGTTCAGTGATTATGATTGCGCCCCAATCCTTAGACACTGACAGTATTGTATCATTACAACAAGCTGCAGAAAGTATTGGAATTACAGTCATATCCAGTCCATTACCTAATGTAACCTCCCAAATTAAAACCCTATTGGATTTTGGTGTTACGACTATCTTTTCTACTCCTGACATTCTTTTTCAATTAGCAGATTTCTTGAAAAATGCAGGTTTTTCTACCCGCGACCTACCTCTCATGAACATTCTTTGCGAAGCACACCACTGCTCTGCTACAGTACGCAAAAGCCTGGAAGAACAATTTCAAATTCCCGTTTATACAATCTATGGGCTGGCAGAGTTAATGAATCTAGGAATCGCTGGTGAATGCCATAAGCAAAATTGGTTACACATCCACGAAGATCATTTTTATCCAGAAATAATTGACCCTCACACTGGTTCTATTATTTCTAATAACCAACCCGGTGAATTAGTGCTTACCACCCTTTCTAGAGAAGCCATGCCCCTTATTCGTTATCGCACTGGCGACATGGCTCTATTGGAACATAAACCATGTACCTGCGGCAGAACATCGGCACGGTTAAAACTAGTTACTGCTAAATAAGCTGCTTGATTTAGCAAATGATCTATAAAAAACGAAAGTGAGGAAAACAGACTATGAAAATTGCCATTACCTCTTACGGTGAAGACCGTCACGCAGCGTTCGATTCTCGATTTGGTCGAGCCGATTTTTTTATGATCTTCGATCAGGAAAGAGACACTTGGGAAAGCTTTTCAAACAAACAAAATCTAGAAGCTTCCCATGGAGCTGGTATCCAAGCCGGTCAAGCCATAGCCAAAACTGGAGCTAGCGTACTCATCACGGGGCATGTCGGCCCTAAAGCCTTCAAAGTACTAGAAGCAGGGAAAATCGCCATGTATTCCATAGGAGATATGAGTGGTAGCGTAGAGGATGCGCTAGCGGCTTTCCTTGAAGGAAAACTTGCAGTGATCGACGTGCCAGGTGCTATGAATCACGGTAAATAATATACTCATTTTTACAGCAAAATCAAAGGAGATGGATGTTAGAATGTCTTGTAACTCAACTACTACAGATCATGATTTTGAAGCACAAAGCCAAAAAATAAATAATTTCTTGCAGAATGTCGACCACAAGATCGTTGTCATGAGTGGTAAAGGCGGCGTCGGGAAAAGTACGATTGCCACTAACTTAGCCGTATTTCTTAGCAGCCAGGGCTATAAAGTCGGCCTATTGGACGTGGATGTACACGGTCCAAGTGTTGCTGGTCTTTTAGGACTTACTGACCTAAAACTAAATATTATTAACAATCGAATACAACCTTATTCTTATACCGATAATTTAAAGGTAATCTCTATCCAAGGATTATTAAATCACCCAGATGAACCGCTCATCTGGCGAGGTCCAATGAAAATCGGCATTATCCGCCAATTTCTAGGCGATGCAGATTGGGGTTCCTTAGATTTCCTCATTATCGACAGTCCACCCGGAACTGGCGATGAACCTTTGACAGTAGCTCAAACAGTAATTGACTGCCAAGCTGTTATCGTAACAACTCCTCAAGAAATTTCGCTGGCAGATGTACGCAAGTCTATTCAGTTCTGTCAAAAGGTAAATATGCCAATTTTAGGTCTAATTGAAAATATGAGTGGATTCGTATGCCCCTCTTGCAATAGCCTACATGCCATCTTCAAAAGCGGTGGTGGCGAAAAATTGGCAACGGCTGTGAATATTCCATTCCTAGGTCGCCTACCCATTGATCCTAGCGTGGTCACTGCTGGCGATGCTGGTCAATCCATTGATAGTTTGAACAATCCTAGCAAAGAAAAACTGCAAGGGATTGTCGAACAAATTATTAACCAACTTCCCAATAAAAAGAAAGGTGCTGATTCAACTATGAAAATTGCGATTCCATTAGCTGGAGGTAAACTTGCTACCCATTTTGGTCATTGCCAAGAATTCGCCATTATGACTATCGATAATGGTAACGTTATCAAACATGAAACTTTGACCCCACCTCCTCATGCTCCTGGTGTCATTCCTAACTGGGTGGCTGATCTAGGATGTACTGACATTTTAGTCGGCGGCATGGGTGAAGCGGCCCAGGTCATTTTAAAAGAACGTGGCGTAAAAGTCTCGTGTGGTGCCCCATCGGATACTCCTGAAAACTTGGTTGCCCTCTATCTGCGCGGCGAACTTGTCGACTCTGGCAACGCCTGCGACCATGACGCTCACGGTCATGACTGCGGCAGTCATTAAGTAAGTCTTTCAGACGCATCTAGAACGATATTCCATCATTCTAGATGCGCCTTTATCTAAAGTACATCTTACTCTGCATGAAGCCATTTATTATTGCACTCGCTGATCACCAAAAGGAGGTCTTACTTTATGCGACTTACTATCCTCATTGATAATACAGCCAATATGCGAGACCTGAAAGCTGAATCTGGTTTTTCCCTCTACATTGAAGATCAATCAACTAAAATTTTATTTGACACTGGCTGTTCTGCTCTATTTATGGAGAATGCCCATAAACTTGGCATTAATTTACGGGAAGCAGATTACATCATATTATCCCATGGTCATTATGACCATACTTGGGGCCTCAAACACCTACTCCATTTGTACTTCACTGCCGACACGCCTCATAGCTCTAAGCCTATATTATTAACCCATCCATTGTCCTTTAGTCACCGGACAAAGGACGGCAAAAACATGGGTTGCAATGTATCAGAAGAAGAACTGATGAGCTCCTTTACGATCCACAAGAGTAAGACTCCATTGTGGATTAGCAAGCAACTCGTTTTCTTAGGTGAAATAGAACGTAAATTCCCATATGAAGGAAATCACACGATTGGCCAAATTATCAAAAACGGCATTGCTGTCAATGACTCCATGGAAGACGATACTGCGCTCGCCTACAAATCAAGCCAAGGGCTTGTCATTATCACAGGCTGCTCCCATTCGGGCATATGCAATATCGTGGAGCAGGCTAAAGAAATTTGTCAAGATGATCGAGTGCTATCCATCATCGGCGGACTGCACCTACGAAAACCATCAATCGAACAACTTAATGGTAC
>Ga0366774_1044_pt1 | contig 21179 bp, 19 predicted proteins | sample BONcelHN113001D9_FD_207068 | JGI IMG/M metagenome (GOLD analysis project Ga0366774, IMG submission 207068) | Enriched cells from coal bed in the Powder River Basin, Montana, United States - BONCAT cells N11 rep2 HSBNCT.N11.300.1.D9 ...
TGTAAGTCGCGGTATGATATAATTTATATTAGAAATGAGAAACTGGAAATTAGGAACAGGTTTTAATTAAAACCTCCCACATCCAGTCTCCAGTCTCTAGTTTCTAGTATCTGGTATCGAGGTGACCTGTATTGATTCACCCTGAGGAACAGCCTTTTGCAGAGCCTTCAGGCAAGAGAAGCAGCATACTGATGGCGGTTATATTGTTTATCACAATTGCAGCCATTTCGGCATTCGGCTACATAAAAAGCCAGGGTATTGAGCTTAAAAATATCGATGTCCGGCAGTTCTTATCGGGAAATAAAGAGATAAGGCTGTTAAATGAAACATCAAATATAACGGAGATTCCATATGACTCAAAAGAACATCCTGTATTCGGCATACATATGGGCTATATTGTAAAATGCACCAGGGATGGTATCTGGCTTCTTGATAAAAAAGGACGTGAAATATGGTCTGTTGGAGTTCCTTTGAGCAATCCACTGGTTAAAACAAATGGAAAGGATCTGTTGGTGGTTGATATCGGGGGCAAGGATATCTATGTTATTAACGGGAAAAATGTACGTTGGAACGATAAAACCGATGAGACTATTCAAAACGCAGAAATAGCTGAAAATGGATTTGTAACGGTGATAACTTCTTCAAAGCTTTATAATGGCGTGGTCAGAGTATATGACAAACATGGTATTGAGCTTAGTCAGAGTACTATTGCCAATGTTTTTGCCGTTACAGCCAAAATAGCTCCATCGGGGAAACATATGGTTATAAACCTTATAAATGCCTCCAATGCGAGGTCCTATACGTATCTCAAGTTTTTTGATTTAAATGAAATGGAACCTGTAAAAAAGGACATGCCCCAGGGTAAAGGCCTGTACCCCTTTGTCTGGTTTTCCAGCGAAGACTCCATGTTTGCTGCAGGTGATACTTCCATTGCGTATATGGACAAGGAAGGAAATATGGTATGGGAAAAGCAATTCTCGAGAATTGCCAGCGCTTGTATTACCAGCAAAAAACGCCTGGCAGCAGCCGTTGGAAATGGAAATGTCATGGAGCTTAAGGTTTTTACTCCCGCCGGAGAGGAGTATGCATCAGCTCAGCTGGAGGGAGAGGTTTTGAATATAAATGCTTTTGGCGACGTTATTTCAGTAAATACCGGCAGTAAGGCAAGCTTCCTGACGGAAAAATGCAAAAGCATAGGTGAATTTAATTCCAGGTCTGATATAAAAGTAGTATTCTTTTTTGATAAACAGCAGGCGGCGGTAGTTACAAAGAGCTATGTTGCCGTGGTGGATATAAGGTAGGAGGAAATTATTTGAACTGTAGTGATTATGTTGTTGTTGGTATTATAGCGGTATTTGCAATTATTGGCCTCATAAGGGGATTCGTTTTTTCTGTCTTTAAAATTGCATCATTTTTTATTGCTATCATTGCATCAATCAAATTCTATCCCAAAGCTTCAGAATATCTAGCCGGGACGCCCCTATACGGCAATATTAAGAAAACCATAATGGATAACATACTCGGCAAATTCCAGGAAGCAGTTCCGGCAAGCGGACAGACAGGTGAAAAAGTAGTGGAAGGCGTAATCGGAGAGCTTTCCATTCCTGCGTTTTTCAAGCAAAGTATAGCAGACAGGATACAAAGACCGGAAGAGCTTATTGATGTACAAGGCATAATAAACAGTGTAAGTGATGAAATTACAAAGGTAATAATAAATATAGTAAGTTTGATTCTGATATTTGTCTTAATACGCATAGGCTTGTTTATTATAGGCTTGATCCTGAGAGGCCTGGTGAAGCTCCCTGTTATAAAGCAGTTTGACAGGTTGGGAGGGGTGGCTTTTGGTGCAATTGAAGGACTTCTGATGATATATATCCTGTGTGCGGTATTGTTGCTGTTCAATTCATCACCCCAGTTTCAAAGCATATTTTCCACGGTTGACGCCTCTATGTTTGCCAAAGACTTCTATCAGAATAATATTCTGGTAAGCTGGATGTTTCCCAAACCTATATAGAAGCCTATCTCAAATACTGCAGTATTAACGAATAAGGTGCAGTGGTGCATGAAAAATTAACGCTTTTGATTTTTTTTTGGCAATGCTTTGCAATACAACTTCAAAAGTAGTAAAATGTTTATTAAAGTAGCCGGGACTCCCGGCTATAATTGCATGTACACACCCTTGTCATTTAAGGGGAGCCTGCAGTGCAGTAATCTCATGTCGTGGCATGTAACTTTATAGATATTTTGAAGGAGGATTTTTTAATGAAAAGCGATATAGTGAAAAAAGGTGTAGAAAGAGCACCGCACAGATCTTTGTTCAAAGCCATGGGCTACACCGATGAGGAAATTAACAGGCCCCTTATAGGTGTTGTAAACTCGAAAAACGAAATCATTCCCGGTCATATTCATCTGGACAAGATAACTGAAGCTGTAAAGGCCGGTATCAGAATGGCAGGAGGCACGCCGGTGGAATTTGGTGCAATAGGCGTATGCGACGGGATTGCAATGGGGCATTTGGGAATGAAATACTCCCTTGCTACACGCGAGCTGATAGCTGATTCCTGTGAAGCTATGGGACTGGCACACAGCTTTGACGGCATGGTGTTTATACCCAATTGCGACAAAATTGTACCTGGGATGCTTATGGCTGCAGCGAGAATAAATGTTCCCGCAGTAGTTGTCAGCGGCGGACCTATGCTTTCAATCAGCCGCAATGGCAAACAGCTTGATCTTAACAGCGTGTTTGAAGCAGTAGGGGCATGCAAGGCAGGCAAGATGACAGAAGAAGAAGTAACGGACTTTGAAGATTATGCTTGTCCCGGCTGTGGTTCCTGCTCCGGCATGTTTACTGCAAACTCCATGAACTGCCTTACAGAGGTTTTGGGTATGGGACTGCCGGGCAATGGCACTATACCGGCCGTTTATGCCGAAAGAATAAGGCTTGCCAAATATGCCGGCATGAAAGTAATGGAGCTGGTGGAGAAGGACATAAAGCCCTCTGACATATTGAATGCAAAAACCTTTGAAAACGCACTGACAGTTGATATGGCTCTTGGATGCTCGACAAATTCCGTTTTGCATTTGCCGGCAATTGCTAATGAAGCCGGAGTAGAAATGAACCTTGATATTATTAACGATATAAGCAGCAAGGTTCCAAACCTCTGCAAGCTTGCACCTGCCGGACATCACCATATCCAGGATCTTTATGCGGCAGGCGGAGTCCAGGCAGTGATGAAGGAATTATCACTAAAGAATTTGCTCCATGTTGACCTGATGACTGTAACAGGCAAAACCGTGGGTGAAAACATCAAGGATGCAAAGGTAAAGGACAGGGATGTTATACGCAGCATAGACACCCCTTACAGCACAACGGGAGGCATAGCGATACTGAAAGGTAATATTGCTCCTGACGGCGCTGTAGTGAAGCGCTCTGCAGTTGCAGCCGAAATGCTGGCTCATAAAGGCCCCGCCAGAGTCTTTGATTCAGAAGATGATGCAATTAAAGCAATATATGGTGGAGATATTAAAAAGGGCGATGTGATTATAATTCGTTATGAAGGTCCCAAGGGCGGTCCCGGCATGAGGGAAATGCTTGGCCCCACCTCGGCCATTGCCGGCATGGGTATGGACAAGGAAGTAGCGCTTATAACCGACGGAAGGTTTTCCGGAGCCTCCAGGGGGGCTTCCATAGGTCATGTATCGCCCGAGGCTATGGAAGGCGGACCCATTGCAGCAGTCAGAGAAGGTGATATTGTGAATATAGATATTCCTTCCGGGAAATTAAACATTGAGGTTTCTGATGAAGAAATCAGTAAGAGGATGAAGGAATGGACTGCTCCAAAACCGAGAATTACAAGCGGCTATCTGGGAAGATATGCAAGACTTGTGTCGTCAGCAAGCACGGGGGCTGTATTCAAGTAAAGGCTACAGGATTATGACTATCAGTGTCTTATCTGATGTCTTACATTGAATGGAAAATGGAGGTGTTTTATGAAACTGAATGGTTCCGACATTTTAATAGAGTGCTTGAAAGAGCAAGGAGTAGACACTGTTTTCGGGTTTCCCGGCGGCGCCGTATTAAATATATATGACGCTCTTTACAAAGCAAGAAATGAGATAAGGCATATTCTGACTTCCCATGAACAGGGTGCCTCACATGCTGCAGACGGATACGCCCGTGCAACCGGAAAAACAGGAGTTGTTATTGCAACCTCCGGGCCGGGAGCTACAAACCTTGTTACAGGCATAGCAACTGCATACATGGACTCGGTACCCATGGTCGCCATCACCGGCCAGGTCTCAACTGCTCTTCTTGGAAAGGATTCCTTTCAGGAGGTTGATATTACCGGCATCACCATGCCTGTGACCAAGCACAACTACATTGTCAAGGATGTCACAAGGCTTGCGGGTATTGTGCGGGAAGCTTTCAGAATAGCAAGTGAAGGCAGACCGGGTCCGGTGCTTATCGACATCTGCAAGGATGTTACCGCTGCTATAACCGAATATGAACGTAAGGAGCCTGAAATACTCCAGGCAGCACCGCTGGGTGCAACAGAAAGCGAAGTGTCAAAGGCTGCGGAAATTATTAATAAGGCATTAAGGCCTGTCATTCTTTCGGGCGGCGGTGTATCCATAGCAGGTGCTGCCGATGAGCTGGCGGCCCTGGCAGAAAGAGCAAGGATTCCTGTTGCAAATACCCTTATGGGACTGGGGTCCTTTCCGGGCACTCACGAGCTTTTTACGGGGCTTTTGGGAATGCATGGCTCCAGGACATCCAATATGGCTGTCTCTGAGGCCGATCTAATTATTGCTGTGGGAGCAAGGTTCAGCGACAGAGTAATCAGCAATGTCAAGCGGTTTGCCCCCAATGCCGGGATAATGCATATTGACATTGATCCGGCGGAAATCAACAAGAATGTGAATGTAAATTATCCGCTGGTGGGTAATATCAAGAAAATACTAAGTTTTCTGAATACTAAAGTGGAAAAGCGTGATAAAACCGAATGGAGTGCGAAAGTAAGTGAATGGAAGCAGATGTACCCGCTGAAGTACTCAATGGAAGGACTACTGAAGCCGCATTACGTCATTGAAAGAATATATGAGATGACAAAGGGTGAGGCGTTGATAACTACCGAGGTCGGGCAGAATCAGCTGTGGGCTGCCCAGTTTTACAAATATACTTCACCAAGGCAGTTCATATCCTCAGGAGGCCTGGGCACCATGGGCTATGGTCTCGGCGCCTGCATAGGAGCTCAAATCGGCAGACCGGAGAAAAAGGTGATCAATGTGGCAGGAGACGGCAGCTTCCGCATGAACTGCACTGAAATTGCTACAGCAGTGGAATATAAGCTGCCCATTATAATTGCAATATTAAACAACCACGTTCTTGGCATGGTCAGGCAGTGGCAGGATCTTTTCTATGGCGGCAGGTTTTCCGCTACAACAATTGACCGTGGGACCGACTTTGTTGCTTTGGCCGAAGCTTTCGGCGCCATAGGCATTAATGTAACAAAACCTGAAGAAGTGGACGAAGCTCTTAAGAAGGCTCTTGCATCAAATGACAGGCCTGTATTGATCAACTTTGAAATCGACAGGGACGACAAGGTGTTCCCCATAGTACCGCCAGGCGCCCCTATAGATGAGTTGATAGAGGAATAGGTAAAAGGGTTGAAGGATTGTCGGACATAACCCGGCAGTCCTTTTTTTATAATATACGTAGAATAAATTTACATTTAAGTTAATGAAGGTTATACTAAGAAATATACCAAAGCAGTCCGTTCTTATTAAAAAGAGGGAGATTTAAAAATGGAAAAAATAGTGCGACAGAGAGGACAGGTCTTCTTTGTCGCATTGCTTTAGCGAACTGTCCTTTGTTTACAAATGTAAAATATAGGTATTTGGTGTCAAGAACCGTCAGACTATCACATATCCCAGACGAAAATAGGTCGCCTCCGGCACTGCTTACTCGATATGGATGCTAATTTTGCATATCGAGTAATTTTGTGCAAAATTTTAATTAATGTATAAATAATAGCAAATATATTACCAAAATCTACACATAAATCGAAATTCTGCACAGTTTTAGCTGGAAAACTGAATTAAGCCCATAAAATCTAAACATTAATCAAAATTTTGCACACATTGCTTCAGGACAACCAAAAACGGGTGAAAATTCTCATATAGTATTCCTCATCCATGAGCCCATTAAATTCTTAGATTGTGAATTGTAACGTTTCAAGCAATTAATTGCAATTCACCAATTGCAATTAATCGCACCCTTTTCCTATTATATGCTTGACATATTCTATTGTAGTATATATAATACATATTGTATTAACTGTACTAGTTCAAATAATACAGTTAGGAGGAACCTATGCTCCAGATTGATTACAGAGATCGAAAGCCTATATATGAGCAGATCAGAGAAAAAATGAAGCACCTGATAATAAAGGGCGTATTAAAGACAGATGAAAGAATTCCTCCCGTACGTGAGATGGCCCAGTCTCTTACGATAAACCCCAATACCATTCAAAAGGCATACAGGGACCTTGAAGATAAGGGCTATATTTACTCGGTAAGAGGCAAGGGAAGTTTTGTTTCACCTGCAGGGCAATGGGTGGAGGATAAAAAGCATGATGAGCTTTTCCAGAGTCTGGAAAGTATTGTTTCCGAATTGGTTTACTATGGGGCGGACAGGGAAAGGATCATATCCATAGTCAACAGCTTGTATCAGCGAGAGGAAGGTGGAAAGTAGAATGATAGAGGTCAGGGAGTTGAGCAAATCCTACGGAAACCGGAAGGTTTTGGACAATTTGAATCTCAACGTAAAAAAGGCGTCGGTGTATGGACTTGTAGGGCCGAATGGAGCCGGCAAAACCACTCTGATAAAGCATCTGGCAGGCATTTATCAGGCTGATAAAGGCTGTACCATGATTTGCAGAGAAATGGTTTTCAATAATGCAAGCCCAAAAAGAAGTATATTTTATATACCGGATGAGCTGTATTTTTTCAGTCAGTACAGCATTGATGAGACAGCCCGCTTTTATGCCGGAATTTATCCCTCATGGAACTGGGAAAGATACAACCTTCTGAAAAGAGCCTTCCCCATAGACACAAAAAGAAGGATAGCAAATCTGTCAAAGGGTATGCAGAAACAGGTCGCTTTCTGGCTGGGCATCAGCAGTATGCCATCCCTGATGCTGATGGATGAGCCGGTAGACGGACTTGACCCTGTTATGCGCAAGCAGGTCTGGAATCTTATGCTCCAGGATGTGGCCGAGAGAGAGATGACGGTACTGGTGTCCTCCCATAATCTCCGGGAGCTGGAGGATGTGTGCGACAGTATCGGCATTCTTCACGGCGGCAAAATAATAGTGGAAAGAGAATTGGATGACTTGAAGATAAATATTCACAAGCTGCAGGTTGCTTTTCCAGGAGATGCTCCCGGGGAATTACTCAGCAAATTCGAGGTTCTCAGCCATAATGAAAAAGGAAGCATACATCTTTATATCATCAGGGGGGACAAGGAAAAAATCCTTGCTGAACTTCGGCACATAAGCCCGATAATTCTTGACATGCTTCCGCTTTCACTTGAAGAGATATTTATTTACGAGCTAGGGGGTGCAGGCTATGAAATTGAAAATGTCCTTTTATAATAAAAGTATTATTACATCCGATATAAAAAGGTTTTGGTGGGTCAGTGCTCTGTATACCATCATATTGTTCTTCTCGCTTCCCATGCAGCATATGCTGCAGGTTCTGCCAATAAAGGAGGAGTGGCAGAGGGAAGCACTCATTGGCAGCTTAAGGCTTTCTTCCAATGGTGTTCACTATTACAGATACATCCGGACTGATGTACAGATGTTGATTTTGTACATTCTGCCTGTATTTCTTGCTGCGATGCTTTTCAGCTATCTTCATACTTCCAGGGCGGCAACCATGCTTCATTCGCTTCCCTTAAGCCGGAAAACACTGTTTGGAAGCCATGTTACTTCCGGTATATTACTTTTTTCCGCACCTGTTCTCATCACAGCTGTTATTCTGGCAATACTTGCATCCTTTACCGGACTAGCACAATACTACACCATTGCTAATGTAGCTGAGTGGGTCTACTTGACGCTCATTTTCAACTTACTGTTCTTCTCCATTGCAGTCTTTGTTGGGATGCTCACCGGCAATGTCATTGCCCATGTAGTTTTTACCTATGTTATTAATATATTGCCTTACGGTCTTTATCTGCTGGTTGGATACAACCTTGAAAAGCTTCTTTGCGGCTTCAGTTCAGACATACTAAATAGTGGTTGGGCAAAGGTATTGCCTGCAATAAAGCTTATTGGATTCAATTCTAAAGAGTTTACAATAGTTAAGGGGCTGCTCTACCTTTTGACAGCTATTATATTCTTTTGCGCAGCCGGACTGGTCTATAACAGAAGAAAGCTTGAAGCGGCAGGCAACATTATAGCATTCAAAGTAATCCGGCCTGTTTTTAAATATGGAGTTGTGGTTTGCTTTATGCTTTCCGGAGGTCTTATTACCGGCTACTTTGATAATACAGGGACTTCAGCCGTTATTACCGCTTACTTTGTTTTTGCTTTTATAGGGTATTGGATTTCACAAGCGCTTCTTGATAAGACAGTAAGAGTGTGGTATGCGTATAAAGGCTTTCTTATACTTATTACTGCAGTTATATTGCTGCTTGTCGGCATTTCGGCGGATGTGACGGGATATATGAAGCGTATCCCGGCGATAAATGAAATTGAGAATGCTTATTATGGAAACAATTATTATAGCTGGCAGCAGGAAAGGAACAAGCTGCCTGAGGAAAGACTATTTCCTGCGGAAGGTTTTTTTAAAGAGGAAGCAAATATAAGGTCTGTCATGAATCTTCATAATGCTTTGACAGGCAGCAGAAACGAAGACAATTGGCGTAAGGTCTACATAGCTTATGAATTAAAAAACGGCAGGAGCATGGTCAGAGGATATACCATTGACGAGTATGCCGTAAGGCAGTTTTTAGAGCCGATCTATGAGTCAATGGAATACAAGGAGGGTAAATATCCGGTTTTGAGCCAAAATATCCAGGACATAAAATGGATAGAAATCGGAGACAGGCGTACTAAGAAAAGGCCTCTAATACTCACTGATGTTGTACAAATACAGGGTTTTTTTGATATCTTGAAGAACGAGCTGATAAAATCCGAATTTACCCATATTTCAGACACTAGAGGTGAAAGTGCCTATATAAGGATCACGGACGGGAATGACCGAAGTGAAACATATGATATACAAAATAGCTTCAAGACCCTGTATTCATGGCTGAAGGAAAACGGACATTATGAGTCTGTGATGTTGATGCCCGAAGATATAAGCCATGTGTCTGTACAAGCTTTAAGTGCCAAATGGTATGGAAACGGAGGCTATTCTTACTCAACCACCGGCAGAAGTGTTGAGCTTAGTGATAGTGCGTTGATTACGGAGCTGATTGATATCTGCAGCACCAGGCTAACCAATGATAGTTCCGAGACTTACCTGAATGTTTACTTTTATTTTCAGGCTGGAGCAATACACCCGGATTTCACCAGGTACATATCTTCCAGGACTCCCATGAGTAAAGAGCTTCAGCAGAAGCTAGGCGAATTGGGAAGGGATTGACTGGGAAAAGCGGGAGCATAGGTATGGCGCAAGTAGTGACAGTTCTACTTGCGTTTTTTATGAAAAAAATAAGGATAATAAAATACAAAATATATCGAAATATTTGTAGTAAATATAATTATTAAATGGTATAATTTCATAGTTATATAGCTTAATATAGTAGTAGCAAGTGGCCGGTATTATTGCCGGCATAATAGGGAAACAGGTGAAAGTCCTGTGCGGTCCCGCCGCTGTATGAGGGGAAGAAGTCCTTAAAAAACCACTGGGAAACCGGGAAGGTGAGGATGACGATAATCCTTGAGCCAGAAGACCTGCTTGCAGCCAGTTCATTGTTAAACCTACGAGCGATAGGGAGATGAAAGGTATATGCAGCATGCATATTATGCAAAAACATACCCTTCTGTCCATGTAGGACAGAGGGGTTTTTCATTTCAAGGCACCATTTCAGGTAAAGCATATTTACTTCCTGATGGCTGCTCTGCCTGCCTTCCTGTTGCTATTAAACAAAATGGGGAGGTTAGTCCATGCAAAGTTATATTACCAAGCATATGCCTTTGCTTTTGAGAATCAAGGTTGCAATTGGTTTGTTGGCCGCAGGAAACAATCAGCAAAAGAGAATGCAGGTAATGAAGGAAGCAAATAAGAGAAGAAGGTTTATTGTACCAAGGGATCAGATACCGTGGAACCCACGGGTTGATCCGGAAAAGTGCTCAGGATGTGATGTATGTATTAAATTTTGCCCAAAAAAAGTGTATATAAGAAATGAAGTTGCAGCTAAAGCTGAGGTGAGTAATCCAAACAATTGCGTATTTTTATGTACCAGCTGTGTTCTAAAATGTAAGAATGGGGCAATCAGCTTTCCTGATAAAGGGGAGTATATCAAATTTATCTATTACGAGTAAAGATCAGGAGACATACAAAAATAGAAAGCTTATAGAATTTTCCGGCTTCATAGGGTACAAGCTTGAGAATTAACTGGTCAACAGCCGTTTATGCCATGCAAGCTAAAAATTTATCGGAGGGTATTTACGTGAATGAAAATAGTGTGAGAGGCTTCAGCCGCTCGGTTGAATATAAAATTACAGTGATAATCGTATTGTTCGTTCTGGGATTCATTGCCATGCTTGTTTCGGTATGTCTTGGTTCAATGAGGTTTTCCATTCAAGAATCCTTGCGTGCCATATTTAGCGATGATGATTCCGCTGCAAGGCTTATTATATGGAATGTGAGGCTCCCCAGAATATTGAGCGGAGGATTGGTGGGGATATGCTTATCATTGGCTGGATGTATACTTCAAGGCGTTATGAGAAACCACCTTGCTTCGCCGTCTACTATAGGCGTTACAAGTGGAGCGAGTTTTATAGGATATCTTACGCTGGTCGCATTTCCCGGGTATTATCACCTATTGCCGCTTGGATCTATAGTCGGAGGATTTTTTACAACGATGGGTATTTATCTGCTGGCATACAACAAAGGCATTAGCCCCGTAAAGATGATCCTTTCGGGTATGGCAATCTCTGCTGTCTTTGGGGCGCTCAATGATATAATACGCAGTTTTTTTCCGGATAATATTGCCAACGCAACAGGATTTCTGGTAGGCAGCCTCAATGGCGTGGCATGGAAAAATTTCAGCATGATTTTACCATATGCTCTGGTCGGAATTTTCCTGTGTTTTTTCCTGCCATCCAAAATGAATATACTGATGCTGGGAGATGAAATGGCAAACTCTCTTGGCATCCGCACTGAAAGCTTTCGTTTATTCCTTATAGTAGTTTCATCACTTCTTGCGGGAGCTGCTATTTCGGCTGCGGGGCTCATCAATTTTGTAGGACTGATAGTACCCCATATTGCAAGACTACTCGTTGGTTCCGACTACAAATATTTGTTTCCTGCTTCTATTGCGATGGGATTTATGATGATAATCATATGCGACCTGATAGGCAGGATGATTTTGCCGGTCGGGGAGGTTTCGGTCAGTGTGGTGTTGTCGTTTGTCGGAGCGCCTTTCTTCTTATACCTGTTGCGGAATAGGGCCACAAAATAGGGGGTGTCGGTAATGTATTTCGGGTTTAAAAACATAGCTATCAACTATGGTGAAAAGGAAATCATCAGGGATGTAACTTTTGAATTTCCAAAGGGGAAGACCACTACAATCATAGGAGCAAACGGGAGTGGTAAAACAAGTCTTTTAAAGGTGGTTTCCCGGGCTGTAACGCCTATTAAAGGGGAAGTTATTTTCAACGCGAAACCACTGAAGCAATACAAACCGAAAGAGCTTGCAAGAAAAATTGCTTATCTCCCGCAAGTTCATTATTCACCCTCAGATATTGACGTCAGTACTCTGGTTTCATATGGACGATATCCATACAAGAGGTTTGGCAAGGGATTAACGAAATATGACAATGAGATTATTGACAATACTATAGAAATCACCGGATTAAAAAATCTGGAAAACAGGCTGCTTGAAACACTTTCAGGGGGGGAGCGCCAAAGGGCATGGATCGCTATGACTATTTGCCAGCAGCCGGAAGTGCTTATACTTGATGAACCGATCACGCACCTTGATATCGGTTTTCAATTGGAGGTAATGGAGCTTATCAAAAAGCTGGGTGAAGAACTGCATATTACGATAATCATGGTACTTCACGACATAAATTTTGCTTCAAGATACTCGCATTATCTGTTTTCAATAAAAGACAAGGTGATCTATTCACATGGTAATCCCAGGGAAATGATCACCGGTGAGATGTTAAACAACATATTCAATATCCAGTCTCAGATTTTTGAAGATGAAAGAAATAACTGTCCTTTCATCATACCGGAGAAAGCGCAATAATGAATACAAAGCATTTATATGCTTGTATAATAAAAAATTGAAGGGAATGGACAAAATGTTAAAGAAACAAGCAATCGTAATTCTTGTATTTTTGCTCAGCATTGCTGTATTAACAGCATGTACGCCAAAAGCAGAAACCGAAAACGAAACCACAACCACAACCACGGCTACAACACAAGCAACGGAAGCAGCTCCGGCTACAACACAGGCAACGGAAGAAGCTACGACTACAACACAGGCAACGGAAGCAGCTCAGACATCAACGCAGGCAACGGAAGCAGCTCCGACTACAGCACAGGTGTCGGAAGCAGCACCAGTGCCAACAAAGGCGCCTGCATCAGCTCCGGCATCAACACAGGTGCCGGTCTCAGCACCGCAGACAGATGCCGGATTGAAGGAAATAAAAGATATGCTTATGAAAGCTGCGGACGAAGTCGTTGTAATGGAAAATGAAGTTAAGTTTAAAGATGATTCAGGCCGGGAAGCAATTACAATTAAGAAAAACCCGAAAAAAGTCGCTGTCCTTTATGGCAGCCATGCCTGCCTGTATACCGAAGCAGGAGGTAAAGTCAGTGTTGGTATTGGCGGGGCTGGCGCCGTAACGCTTTATAAGGAACAGATCGGCAGAAATATTCTGGAAGATGAGGGGGTTGTGACCATTGCTACAAGCTCATCTGGTAAAAATTGGAATATTGAAAATATTCTGGCGCAGCAACCCGACCTTATCATTTGTTCAACAGCGATGAACGGCTATTCAACGATTGCTGCACCGGCAGAAGCGGCAAATATACCTGTTATTGCTCTCACATACAGCGGTGCGGGTGACTACTTTAAATGGTCTAGGGTGTTTTCCAATATAAACTCAAAGCCGGAATTGTGGGATTGTGTTGCTGCAGTAACTGCAGACGAAATAGCTAACATCATTTTAAAAGCACCAAATGAAAATAATCCGAGAGTATTATCATTATTACCGCAAGTGAAAGGAATTGAGGCTAACTTTTCCGGCTCTGATATGGGTGTAATCATTAAGCAGCTTAAAGGGATAAATGTAGCAGACAAATTATCGTCCGATTCTTCGGTTGTACGTGTGGCAATTAATCTTGAAGAGATATATGCTGCAAAACCGGAAATGATTTTTATTCAGTGCATTGGTTCTGAAGAAGAAGCAAGAGCTAGCCTGGAGTCTATAACCAAGGGTAATCCGGTATGGGAGAATATAGAAGCTGTTAAGAATGGAAAGGTATATTATATGCCTAAGGAGCTCTTCCATAACCGCCCGAATCGTCAATATAACGAATCCTATAGGATGTTGGCTGAGCTATTATACCCAGATATTAAGTTTTAGGAGTACTGAAAATATTACTTCCCGTTTTTCGGAAAATGCCGGCCGCAATGGACTGCATTTTCAGAAATTTATACGGGAAGTTATATTTGCACAAGTACTTAGTATTCGGACGGGTCAAGAGGGGCGTCAGCTTGTTTTTTGTAACAATAATGCTCGCTTTATTCACCATTTTTCACCTTCTTTGCTAATGTTTTCAATCATTAAGCCGGGAGTGTGCATTCTTTCCATTTTGTGTCTTGCCTTACGGTTTGCCACCGAATCGAAGATAATGGAAAAATCATAGTTTTCAGGATATAGCTCATCTGCAGGTACATGAAGCTTAAGACGCTTATGATTTATCATCTGTTTGGTTTTCTTGAGCTGTACTCCTATTTCGCCCTTGTCATCAGCTTTCTGAAACACAACACCTATCTGCTTCTGAGGATAAACCATAACGCTGTCGCCTATGTTGAATTTTATGCAGCGGGGTATAACCGCGGTCTCTACTGCTTCCATTTCTTTAATCCGACGGGTTGAAGGTTTTGTGTTTGTAGTATCTGCAGAGGATGGAATGCTCACTAAAGATGATTGATCAAGGGTAACTGCTTTATGACCATATGCAGCAATGCTTGCTCTCTCAATTATTCGCTTTGGCAGCCCCAGCCTCCTGGCTATAGCCAATGCACAGCTTTCTCCGGCTTCTCCGATTTCCAGCCTGTATAATGGCAGCAGGCTTTCATGGTCAAAAGCCATCCTTGCATTTGTCAAGCCTGCTGCTTTTTTCGCATATTCCTTTATCTCGGGATAATGTGTTGTTGCCACAAACAGGCAGTTTTTCTCCGACAGCTCTTCCAGTATGGCCGCTGCCAGCCCCATTCCTTCGGCAGGATCGGTGCCTGAGCCCAATTCGTCCAGTAAAACAAGGGATTGGTCATCCGCCAGCCGAAGTATTTCAATGATATTTGTCATATGTGAGGAAAAGGTAGACAGGTTTTCAGTAATGCTTTGTCCGTCGCCAATATCACATAATACATAGTTGTTCATTGTGAAAAAGCCGTCTTCGGCAGGTACATGCAGCCCGCTTTGCGCCATAATGGACAAAAGGCCTATTGTTTTCAGGGCCACTGTCTTACCTCCGGTGTTTGGCCCGGTTATAACCACGCCTTTGAAATCCAGTCCGTTATGGAAATCCAGAGGAACTGCCGTTTCGGCTTTAAGCAAAGGATGCCGGGCTCCTTTTATTTCTATTCTTCTTTCGGCTGCAACCGGTAGTGGAACAGCTTTCATTGCCATGCTGAGCTTTGCCTTGGCGAATATGAAATCCAGAGTCTCCATTGCTTCCATGTTAATATGAATAAATGACAGGTGATCCTCTACCAGTGCTGTTAAAGCATACAGGATGCGCCTTGTTTCATTCTCCTCTTCAATATGCAGCAGTGCTAAATCCTCCTGAAGCTTTCTTGCGGCATGAGGTTCAATGAAAACTGTGCTTCCGCTTTGAGAAGCATCTATTACTGTACCGCTTACCTGGTTTTTATACTCTCTTTTCACAGGCAGTGTATAATGACCGTTGCGTACTGAGATGAAGCCCTCCGAAAACCAGATTTTGTTATTCCTTAGCAGGGAATCCAGCTTTGATTTTATCTGGTTACCACTGTATATAATCTTTCTCCGTATATCGGCAAGCTGGGAAGAGGCTCTGTCGTCAAGCTGGCTTCCGCGTACCGCCTGGTTTATTTCATCTTCAACCTCCGACAGGGCATGTATGGAATTGCCATACAAGGCTACCGAAGTAAATGTACTTTCAGCTTTTTTCATATAGGCCTTCAGTCTTCTGCAGGCAGTCAGGAACTGGGCTACGCTTGCCAGCTGCTCCGGTATGAGAAATGTACCTTTGCCAAGCAAAGGGAGGATTTTCTCAAGATCATTCAAATTTGACAGCGGCGGAGTACCCGAGTGTTCTATAATCAGTTTCCCTTCGGTAGTATCATTCATATGCCTGGACACATCAGTTTCTGACAGAAAGGGCTCCAGTTTTGCTATTCTCTCTTTAACCTTATCTGATAAAGCATGCCCTTGCAGCATTTCCAGGATCTTATCAAATTCCATTGTTATATTTACTTTATTTGTCAATTTTTGTTACCTCCATAATTTAATTAAAAGTCAAAACAAAAAACCCACAGAAAGACATACCTGGCCTGTTAAGGCAGAATACTTCCTGTGGGCTGATTTAGCAGTAGAATTATGTCTCGGATAAAACCGGGGTGTCGGGCACAGCCGGTTCCAGGTGTTCTTTGGAATGCTGTGAATATAAAAAAGCCCGACACACACCTGTCGAGCTTTACTTTCATTATTCCGATATTCTACAGATACAAAATCTATAAATGGTTTTTAGAAGCAGTCTGCAAGGTAATGTCTTTTTGAGAACACAAAAAACAGGCGAAATAACTTCCGGCGTGCTTTATTGGTTCTTTATGACAATATTTAGTTAAGAATCACCTTTACAGAGCTAACCGACATCAAAACCATCCTTTCACTTGCTAATATATGTATAACGTATCACACATGATTTTATATGTCAATAAGTAAATTTTAGATATAAATCAAAGTTTATCTTGCAAAATAGTGGTAATTCTGGTAACATAAAAAGAACAAAAGTTCGGGTCAGGGTGGATGGCATGATGGATATAGTGAGGGTTGTCCGGCAGCAGTACAACATTCTTAAGGCAGTGGTATTTGCTACATACAAGGAATGGTCGGTTTACAGGTCCCATTCCATGGTTTCAATTTTTGTCGGCCCTGTTTATTTTCTGGTTTAGTATTTCATTTGGAAAGCCGTTTATAATACTCATCACAGCTTGCTGCAGGTTCCCACAGGTATTAGAAAAGATATTCTCTTAAATGATGAAGAGCTTCAGCATGAAATGCTCATGATGACCGACCGGTATACCGATGAGTTGTTTGTTTGTCCGGAAGCTGTGATTCATAAGAATATGGTTAATAGAATAGTTTTTGATCCTGAGCGGTTTCGCAGCGATTCAGATGAAGAAATGGCAAGAGTTGGAATGGGCGCCATCTATACAAAAACCATTAATGGAGGAAAGCTGCGCCTATTGTCGGAACATCAGCGGGAAAATTTGATTCAATCAAAAGCTTTATTGGCGGGCTGTTGAAGGAGATTTCAAATTTCATTTGTTTGTAAAATTTGCGGTAAAGCGAAAACAACCGGATTATCCTTGAAGAAATATCGCCTTGAAGCGTTTGCGATATTTTTTCAAGGCGTATAAATGCCGTAACAAAAATGAAGTTTTCGCTGTAGTACTAATAAAATGGATATAAATATAGCTAAGAGAATATACAAAATAATTAACCAAACCTTGACATTTGTACAATATAATGTACAATATATAAAGGAGGTGGTTACTATGTTCGCCACGGCAAGTGAAATGAAAAACAGCTTTGGACAATACTTAAAGCATGTTACAGATGAATCCGGTGAAGTGATTGTTACAAAGAATAATCTGCGGGTAGCAAGGCTTGTACCCTATGTTTCCGACATTGAAAAGTATTACACGGTACAGGAGAATGCCGTAAATTATGATTACAACAAAAAAACGGTATCCTATGAAGAATTCATGGAAATATACAGTAAAAGCAATGTCAGAATGGAATTTTTGAATGGTGAAATTCATATAATGAGTTCCCCGGATGTTGATCACCAGGATATTCTTGGGAACCTGCTTGTGCTTTTCAGGGAGTTTTTCAAGGGAAAGAAGTGCAGGCCTTTTGCAGCGCCTTTTGATGTTCATTTCAAAAAAAAGGATATAAAGGATCCCGATGTACTGCAGCCGGACCTGATAGTTCTATGTGATATGGAAAAGAATGTTAATGATAAAAGGAGATATACAGGGACTCCTGCGCTGACACTGGAGATACTTTCCGATAGTACAAGAAGCAGGGACATGGTTTACAAGCTCAATACATTTATGATGTCGGGAGTGTCCGAATACTGGATAGTAGATGCACAATACAAGAGGATAACCATTTATACCTTCGTCGATTTCAAGATTGATAAAACGGAGTTTTATAAAATGGGTGAAACCGCAAACTCTTTAATTTTTGAGGGCTTAGGCATCGATATAAAGTCGCTGTTTGAGGATATGTCATGGCAGGTGTTATGAAAAGAATCAAGAAGATAATAATAATTATTCTTGTTCTGTTGGCCATAATCGTTGTATATGGCTTTATTGAGCCGAGGTTATTGCGTATTTATGAGGTGGATATCTCTGATAATGATATACCGTTATCATACAATAATACTCGTATTGTTTTTGTTTCTGATATTCATCACGGACCGTTCTTCTCAATAGGTGAGGTCAGGAATCTGGTAGATAGAATTAATGCTTTAAATCCTGATATTGTTTTTCTTGGGGGAGACTATGTTTATAATGGATCACAGTATGTTGAACCTGTTTTTGAAGAACTGAAGAGATTAAAAGCACCGATGGGCAAATACGGAGTACTGGGAAACCATGACTACCGGGGGTCTGCATGGATGTCAAAAATCGTGAATAATGCCGGTATTGAGTTTCTTGATAATAGGGCAATTTGGATCAGTAATGGCAATGAAAGAATCAAAATCGGAGGGGTTGGGGACATGTATAAAGATATACAGGATGTCAGTCCTACAATCAATGATGTTGAAGACAGTGATTTTGTGATGCTGCTTTCTCATAATCCCGACTATGCAGAGCATATACGAAGCAGGAAGGTGGATTTTGTTTTGAGCGGGCATACCCATGGCGGGCAGGTGACCCTTTTTGGTTTGTGGGCGCCATTTATTCCGTCAATTTACGGTCAAAAGTACAGGACAGGCATTATTGAAACTGGATTTACAAAAGTGCTGGTAACCAAAGGTGTTGGAACTGTTTATCTGCCTGTAAGGTTCTTTGCAAGGCCGGAAATCGTATTAATAAGGCTGAAATCGCAGTAAACGGCTTATTCACTTTACTTATCAGTTTATAGACTAAGAACAATATTCATAGGCCTGTAGAAGGCTCTTAGTCTTCGGAAATTTAACATCTTCTTTTCTATGGAACTGTTTTCGGACTTTAAAAGTATTATATTGTATTAATATTATTTGTAAGAAGCATGAGGCTTATGAAATATTTCTGTCTTCCGGCGGATTTTAAAAATGGAACAATTGACAAGTATGCAGAACTTAACAACCGATATGGGCATTCAAAAATAACGGAAACTTATGGGCAGCTGGCACCCGACAGCATATTTGGCTCATGCAGATCTCCTAAAAATCTTCCGGTTGTAGATACGGAGCAGCTCAAGAGGTATGTGAAATACAGTAGTGATAAAGGAATAGAATTCAACTATGTCATTAATGCATCCTGTATGGGGAATGATGAATTGGTAAAGGAAGGATTCCGCAAAATCTGTGGTTTTTTGGAAAAACTTCAGGACATGGGGGTAAAGTGGATTACCTTATGCCTTCCCTCATTAATGGAAATTGCAAAGTACAAGGCTCCCGGCCTGAATATCAAGGCGTCGACTGTTTGTCTTATAAACAGTCCCATCAAAGCCAAGTATTATGACGAGCTGGGAATTAATCGGCTGGTTCTTGACGAAGATATCTACAAACGCTTTGATATCCTGAAAAACATAAGAAAGGTGTATTCAGGAGATATTGAAATAATAGTCAACTCTTTTTGCCGCACTGACTGCCCGTATAAAACCTTTCATTACAACAGCTTTTCCCATTCGCACACATATAAGGATAAATATCCTTATTACAGTGCAAGGTGCAACGATATCCACATCGGCGCTGAGAATCTTATCAGGCTCAATTGGATACGGCCTGAAGATCTGCATTATTATTCTGAGATAGGAATTGACTATTTCAAGCTTCAGGGCAGGTCTAACGTATTAGATGGAAATCCGGCCAAAGCTGTGACTCACTATATTGAGGAAAACTATGAAGGTGATCTGATAAGCCTTTTAGAGCTTTTTTCCGAAAGCAGGCCATTTTCAATTACAATGGCTGAAATTGATAACCGTAAACTGGATGGTTTTCTTGACAGGTTTGTACAGGAGCCGGGCTTTTGCAGCAAGATTTGCAGTGAATGCGGTTATTGTATGGCATATTCAAATGCTGCCATCAGCCGGACGGACGTTGCAATAATGGATCTAATAAAATTAATGAATAAGTCAACCATGGATGAATTTCCGAGGTTGCTGTGTGACAGTGAGGACTGATATATATTTATCAAATATGACATGCATATGTCCTTTCGATGGTATATAATTGTCTTGAGGTAGGAGATATGGATAAATGAAGATTAACCGGTTACTGGAGATTACCATCCTTTTGCTTAATAAAGGAACTATAACTGCCAGAGAGCTTGCGGAAAGGTTTGAAGTTTCCACAAGAACCATTTACAGGGATGTGGATGTGCTGTCCAGCGCAGGGGTACCTGTTTTCATGAACAAGGGAAATGGCGGGGGCATTTCATTACTGGAAAACTACTCCCTGAATAAAGCCCTGATATCTGAACATGAAAGCGAAAGCCTGCTTTTTGCATTGAAGACCCTGCAGGCTACCAAATACCCTGAAATTGATGCTGTACTGGATAAAATCAGTGCTGTATTCAAGAATGTGGATTCAACTGACTGGGTATATATTGATTTCTCTCCGTGGAGCAGCAATCCTAATGAATATAGCAAGTTTGCAGATATTAAAAAGGCGATACTTGAACGCAGAGTGATCTCCTTTGATTATGTCAATTCTGACGGGGGCAGAAGCCACCGCAGCATGGAGCCCATGAAGCTGATTTTTAAAGGTCAGGCATGGTATCTGTGGGGTTATTGCAATTTGAAGCAGGATTTCCGTGTCTTTCGTATTTCCAGAATTAAAAAAGTAATGGTTACAAGCAGCAGTTTTGTCCGCAGAAAGCTTGTAGAGCATGAAAAGCAAGGTTGTGGCGGGCCCCCGGTAAAATTGGTTAACCTGAAGCTTAAGTTTTACCCTGAAGTTTTACACAGACTTTATGATGATTTTGATGATGAAATAATCATCAGAAATACGGATGGAACCTGCAGCGTAACAGTCACGTACCCTGAAGATGAATGGGTATATGGATACCTGCTGTCATTCGGATGTTATTTGGAGGTGCTGGAGCCTGAGCACATCAGGAGTATAGTTACCGAAAGGATGAAGAAAGCCTTGGAATATTATAAAAGCCAGGAATGACATATTCCAATTTGCTCACTTTTTAAATCTTTTCAGATTTGCCTTAAAATGCTCCAATATCTTATCGGTCATTGAATCTCCTCCCTGCTCCTTCATAATTTTATTCA
>Ga0366774_1045_pt1 | contig 21173 bp, 15 predicted proteins | sample BONcelHN113001D9_FD_207068 | JGI IMG/M metagenome (GOLD analysis project Ga0366774, IMG submission 207068) | Enriched cells from coal bed in the Powder River Basin, Montana, United States - BONCAT cells N11 rep2 HSBNCT.N11.300.1.D9 ...
CGGACGGAACACCTGTAATCGTTACAAACGGCTATGTTAAAGGTAAAACCGCATACATCGGCACAATGTTTTTCGGCAACGCAGTATGGAATTTCGACGAGAACACAGACGAAGTATTCAAGAGAATCCTTGCGGAAGTTGGCTATGAGCCGGCCATAACAGTTACGGGCAACGATGCCATGCATACTGTTGAAACCCGCTTACTTTGCGATGAGAACGGTACATTCGTATTCGTACTCAATCATTCCAAAGATGAATTCGGTGTTGAGATCAGCGTTCCTGTCGGATTCGACGGTTCGGCTGAAGAGCTTATCACTGAAACGAAGCTTGGCGAAGACGCTATCGTTGACGGTATTTTGAAGGTAAAAGATGTTCTTGCTCCCCATGAGGTCAAGGTCTACCTTTGCAACAAATATCAGGCTTGATTTGTTGAACGAATATTTGCATTAGTAAAAAATACTCCGGTAACGCGAAAGAAATTTAAATATCAAAATTTTGAATCACGCATAGTGAAAATGAAAGGGGCTTAAATTTATGAATCGCATCGCTTTTATGAACGGTACAAACAATATTGAATACGGTGAAACGGAAATCCCCGTGCCAAAGCCCGGGGAGGTATTGGTAAAGATTGAATATGTCGGCATTTGCGGATCTGATGTGCATTACTATCAACACGGCCGCGTTGCAGGTTTTGTGGTCAATGGGAAGTTTATACTGGGCCATGAAAGCGGAGGAACGATTGTTGCGACAGGCGAAAACGTAACCTCACTGGCGGTGGGCGACAAAGTGGCGCTTGAACCCGGTGTAACTTGCGGAAAGTGCAAGTTCTGCAAGACGGGCAGATACAATCTTTGCCCCGATGTAAAATTCTTCGCAACGCCGCCCTACGATGGCGTGTTTTGTGATTATGTGGCACATCCTGCGGATATGTGTTTTAAGCTTCCGGAAAACGTTTCCACTATGGAAGGCGCACTGGTTGAACCGCTGGCCGTGGGGCTGCATGCCACACGCCAGGGCGGTGTGAAACTGGGCGATTCGGTTGTTATTCTGGGGTCTGGCTGTATCGGCCTCGTTACGCTGCTTTCATGCAAAGCATTCGGTGCATCCAACATCATTGTGGTGGACGTTTTGCAAAAACGCCTCGATTATGCAAAAAAACTGGGCGCTACACATGTAATAAACGCAAAAGAACAGGATGTAATCAGCACGGTTATGGAACTCACCGGCGGCTGTGGAGCGGATGTTGTGCTGGAGACAGCCGGAAATAAGGCCACGATGCACGAAACATCGTTTGTAGCCACCCGTGGCGGGACCATCGTTTTGGTCGGCCTTGCACCGGAGGATGAGATTGTATATAATTTTGCGAATGTTCTGAGCAAAGAGCTCACCATCAAATCCGTATTCCGTTATTGCAACTTATATCAGACGGCGGTTAACGCAATCAGTAACGGAACAATCAATGTAAAAGGAATTGTAACGCATGAGTTTGGTTTTGACGAAATTAAAAAAGGTATAGATTTCGTTATAGAAAACAGTGCGGATGTCGTCAAGGCAATCATAAAGATCAACTGATGGAAGTAATGTTTTTAATAAACTGATAGAAAGAAAGGGGAAACATATGCTTAGAATAAAGATCACCGGTGCTGACGGCAAGTACGTCACCCGTGACGAAATCATATCTCTGTACGCAAGCGACATGGACTACGTTCCCTATATACGTAAGTCTACCGTCGATTTTGACGCCACCACCAATCTGGAGGTTCCTAAAGGACCCGTTATTCTTCACGCAAAGCTGAAGATCCCGGGCTTCGGTTATGGCATGTGGATCATGTCCGATAACTGTGGCGAAGGTTATGGCGTAAATGCGGAAGTCGACTTCATACACGATGCGGCTGCAAGCCGTATCCACGAAATAGAAGAAATACTTGCACAAACGGAATTCGCTCCGTCTGTCAAGCTCTGCTCCATGCTGCGCGACGCCAAGGCACTCCTTGCCATGGGCGAAGGTTCCGCCAAGGCTCCCGCTTACAATATGATGTCCTTGGCTGCCGGTATGTGGGCCGGTGAACTGGCCGCGGTCGAGCGCGCGAAGAAGCGTATTGCCGTCCGCGGCAAACGCGAAAACTTCAAGTTCGGCTGCAACGGCTTCAACTATCCCTTTGACGGCTCCGGCAGCCGCGCTATGTGGAACAGCGACATCGTTGCGCCCAAGTACAACGGCGTAGCTTCCATGAAGGAATGCTATGAGTCTGTATTCAACTATGCGACGCTTCCCTTCTACCTTCAATATCTGGAGCCCGAATACGGCAAACCCGATTTTTCCAACCTTGACCGTCTTTTGGCTGTATTTGAAAAGGCGGGTATTCAAACCAAGGGTCATCCGTTGTGGTGGACGCATCTCGGGCATGGAATGCCCAAATGGACCCATTCCCTGAAGTGGGAAGACGGCTCCATCAAGCGCGAGATCGACCGCACCATCCATCGTACCGTTGAACGCTACAAGGGCCGTATTCATTACTATGATGCCATCAACGAGTGCCACGACTGGTGCAACGCCTACGGCCTCACCCAGGGCCAGCAGGCTGAAATGACCAAGTACTGCTGCGATGCCATCCATGACATCGATCCTACGGCTGCGGCCGTAATCAACACCTGCTTCATGTTCGGCGAAAACGCTGCAGACGGCCGCACCCAATGGGGCCCCACCTGGGAGCGTAACCTTGTTCCTTACACGTATTTGGAAAAGCTCGATGAGATCGGCGCCAAGTACGAAGCCATCGGTATGCAGCTTTACAACCCGGCGCGCGACATGCTGGCCATCGACAAGCTGTACAGCCGTTTCGATAAGTTCAACCGCCCGATCCATCTGACCGAGCTGGGTGTTCCGTCCTTCCCCTCCGAAACAAAACCTGACACCACTCCCGGCGACATCTACTGCCTGGAATACATGTATTGGGGCCTCTGGCATGAGATAGAGTGGAACGAGCGCACCCAAGCCGACTGGGTAGAGCAGTTCTATACTGTCACCTATGCGCATCCGTCCGTAGAAGCCATCACCTGGTGGTCCTTCACCGATGACGGCTATGTGCCTGCCGCAGGCTTTACGACCGAAAGCTTCGAGCCGAAGGAGAGCTACTATCGTCTGAAGGAGCTTGAAAAATCCTGGGGCTTCGATCTTGGCAAAAAGTAAGATAAAAAACAAGCCTGATAACGAACATCCGTTATCGGGCTTTTTCCTAAAAAGCAAGATAAAAGACAGATTACCCATACGAAAGGATGGAAGAAACATGATCCAGGTCAATTTCTACGGCGCAGACGGGTCCTGCCTATCCCGAAGGGAAACCATCTCCCTCTACGCAAGCGATTTCGACTACGTCCCCTATATGCGTCATCTCTCCGTGGATACAGACGCGACCGCCAATCTGGAGGTGCCGGAAGCCCCGGTCATTCTCCATGCCAAGCTGCAGATTCCGGGCTATGGCCGCGACATGTGGGCTACAGCGGATAACTGCGGCGCGGGCTATGGCTGCGATGCGCATATAGATTTTGTCTACGAAGCCGCCCGGAGCCGTGTAGCGCTTATTCGCCGCATTCTAGACAAGGGTGAATACATTCCTTCGGTCAAATGTGATTCAATGCTGCGCGACGCGGAAACTTTGCTCTCTATGTTTGAAAATTCCCCAAAACGGCACGAATACGCCATGATGGCCTTGTCCGCTGCCTTGTGGAGCGGCGAACTGGCGGCTGTGGAGCGCGCCCAGGCAAGGATTGCGAAATCCAGCCGGCGTGACATACTTTGGGGCTGCGGCCTGTGCTACCTCTATCCCTATGACGGCACCATCAGCCTGCCCTGGCAGCCCGGCCTTTATTGCAGCGGCATCAGCAACGATGCGCCGCAATATCCCGGCCTTGCACCCATGCGGGAATGCTTTGACAGCGTATTCAATTACGGCACGATAGACATCTGCTTAAACAATGTGGAAAAAGTGTACGGCAAGCCGGACTACAGCCTGGCCGACCGCAACTGTGATGAAATGCTCGCCCATGGTCTGGAACTCAGGAGTTCGCACCTCTGGTGGAACCACTCCTACGGCGTACCGGATTGGATGCGGGGCGTAAAGTGGGAGGACGGCTCGCTAGAGCGTGAGCTCCGCCGTTCCGTTACCCGCACCGTCAAACGTTACCGCGGCAAGCTGAAGCACCACGTTGCCATCAACGAGTGCCACGACTGGTGCAACATGTTTAATATGACGCAAAAACAGCAGATCGAGCTGACCAAGCTTTGCTGCGACGTAACGCATGAGGCCGACCCGGAAGTGGACGCCATTGTCAACACCTGCTTCATGTTCGGTGAGTATGCCGCCGACGGCCGTACCCAGTGGGGCCCCACCTGGGAGCGCAATCTGACTCCGTATGATATTTTCGTCGGTCTGGAAGAGATGGGCGCCAATTACGATACGATCGGCATCCAGCTTTACAATCCTGCCCGCGATATGCTGGCACTCGATATGATGCTGGAGCGCTTTGCACGATTCGGCAAAAACATCGAACTGACCGAGCTCGGCGTCCCGTCGGTTTCCGTTCCGCTGCGCCCGGATACCACGCCTGGTGACATTTACTGTCTCGATTACATGTACTATGGCATCTGGCACGGCGAGGAGTGGAATGAGCGCCTGCAGGCCGATTGGCTGGAGCAGTTCTATACCATCGCCTATTCCCATCCGGAAGTCGGCGCCATTGACTGGCAGGATGCCGCCGACCCGAGCTATGTCCCGAACTCATCGCTGTTCACCAGCAAATTCGAGCCGAAAGAGAGTTATTTCCGCTTAAAGGCACTTCAGAAGTCCTGGGGATTCGATCTCGGTAAAAAGTAATGCTTTAGAGAAGCGTCTTAAGCCGCGATGGTTTAAGACGCTTTTTTATGCTTTTAAATCCCCGGATCCTTGCAGTGCTCCCGCCTGATGGCGCTTCGTTGGTTTCCGCTCACAGTCTTTTCGCGTAGGATCCGGTCATTTCCGCTGCCAAAGTATGAGGATTTATTTAATATAAGGCGATATTTATCCGGGGAGAAATAAGAGATGGCGCTTAAGCAAAATTTAATGAAGCATTCGTTGTTTCATACGCTCCTGGCTTTGGAACGGAACGCGAAGATATGCGTCCTCACAGAGCCCATGTTCACCATTCCGTTTAATCTTATAGCACCTTTTGTTACGCTCTACATGCATGTGTTGGGCCTGGATGACGGTTTAATCGGCAGTATTCTATCCATAGGTATGGTTTTGCAGGTGGCGGCAACGCTGATGGGCGGCGTCCTTACGGACAAATTGGGCCGCAGGAAAACCACCTTTATATTTGATATGCTCTCATGGTCGGTGCCTTGCATTCTCTGGGCTTTTGCCCAGAACTTCTGGTGGTTTATGGCCGCGGCCGTTTTCAATGCGATGTCCCAGATCTCCAATATTTCTTTCGGGCTTCTGCTGGCGGAAGATACCGATAAGGCAAAGCTTGTGAACGTCTATTCCTGGATTCAGATCACGGGATTGCTGGCTGCTTTTTTCGCCCCGATCTCTTCCTATATCGTCGGGAAATTTGACCTGGTCATTTTGATGCGGGCTTTATACCTTATCTTTTTCTTAACCCTTACGGTCAAGATTTTCATCCTTTACCTATTGGGCAAGGAGACCCGGCAGGGTGATATCCGCTTGCGGGAGACACACAACGTCCCCGTTTCATCCCTTTTGAATGGCTATAAAGATGTTTTCAAAATGATCTTGTCTTCCCGCTCCACGCTCCTGGTTCTGGGGTTCATGGCTTTGACAAACATATCGAGCCTGGCCATCGGCAACTTTTTTGGCCTGTACGCCACAGAAAACCTGCAGGTGTCCGACAGTTTAATTCCGATATTCCCCATGGTCCGGGCTGCATTCATGCTGGTCATCATGTTTTCCCTGCAGGGCCGTTTCAATCGAATGCCCCTGCGTGCCGTACTCATTGCCGGGCTTTGTATATACATAATAAGCCATTTGTTGCTGGTATTTGCACAGGCCAAAAACCTTTATATGCTCTTCGGTTATATATTGATGGAAGGCCTGGCTTTCTCCATCATTCAACCGCGCAAGGATTCCATGCTGATCTGGTTTGTAGATGAGCAGCAGCGCGCCAGGATCAATGCACTGATCTATGTCATTATGATCGCAATATCCTCACCCTTTGGCGCGATCATTGGTTTGCTATCGGGTATAAATCGACTTCTGCCCTTCATTTTTAATATCGTTATGTTCCTGGCGGGTATCCTTATGATCGCTGCTTCGAGGACGCTTAAGAAAACACGGACGACTGAAGCCGAAACGGCGGCAAATAAAATGTAGTTGCAATAATTAGATAAATTCATGGTTGGTTATTTATGTCAGGTAGTATACCTATAACCGTGTACAATGCTTTTTATGTTGCTATGCTATCTTTTTTGTGGCGTTTCGCTTGAATAATTATTCATTTCGTTGACAAGGAGCACTATTTATATTATAAAGCCCTTGTGTTAAAAAGAACTAATAAAACAAAACGAGCTTTCGGCAAAGAAAGGCTCAATGTTTCAATGCATCAAGGAGTGTACGAATGATTTCAAAACAATTATCCCGAAAAATTAATATTGGTTATGGCGCAATACAATTTGTATCAGTCGCCTCGTCTTTCATTATGTTTTGCTATGTATCCCTAATACTAAAATCTAAAAACTTCAGCGATACGGAGATCGGCCTGGCAGCGGCATTGGGTTCGGCCGTTTCGGTTATTTTACCTCCGCTGATTTCTGCTTTTTACGCTAGACATGCGAACCTTCCACTAAAACGCATCATCGCCTTTGTTTTATTGGTCACGCTTGTTTTCGTAATACTGCTTATTTTGGTTAATTCACCTGTTGTATTTGTAATGTGCATATTTGCAATCATCGTAGGAACGATGATATCGGTCTATTCCCTTGTAAATGCGCTTGCAATGCAGTTTGAAAATATAGGTGTTCCAATCAATTATGGATTAACCCGTGCAGTAGGCTCGATGGGCAGTGCCTCGCTTGGCTTTGTGACAGGTCTGATCATGGAAAAAATGGGCGGCGCGGCTGCAGCTCTTGTTTTTTACGCATTTCTTCTGTGCGTTGTGATCGTGCTTGTACTGACTTTTACCAGGCCTGATAAACTCGGTATCAAAAAGCCGAATGTTGCAAAGCCCGAGGTTCCCCGCACGATAGTATTCTCCGGGGTGGGAAAGATACTAAAAGAGCCTGTTTGCATATTGTTTTTCCTCGTCATGTTTTTTTTCATCTGCAACCAGGCTGCGCTTGATACGTATCAAGTAAATATCCTGAGAAGCCACGGTGGCAACGATATGGATTACGGGACGCTGCTTTTAGTCATGAGTGCCTGTGAGATTCCCCTAATGATGTGCTTTAAGTTCTTAATAAAGCGCTTCAGCTATGCCCGGCTTTTAACGTTCGGTTTTTTCTTTTTGATCGTAAAAAATGTTGCATTGCTCCTGTCTACGAGCGTCGCCGGTATGATTGCGGCGCAAACATTGAACCTGGTGTCGATCAGCCTGATCGTCCCAGCCTCCGTATACTATAGCAACGCCATCGTGGATAAGGACCAGGCTGTTCAGGCGCAGGCCCTATTCGCCGGTACGGCGACGGGCATGGGACGCATCGTCGGCAATATTCTTGCCGGCGTTATCGTAGACAATGCGGGATTGCCCATGATGCTGATCGTTTGTACGGGGTATGTTTTCGCAGGCATCATATGCATACAGTTTTCGAGCTCGCTGCATAAAAAACGCCATCCGGAATTGGAGTTGGCGGCAGAGGAAGCAAGCGCGTTTTAAATACCGCATCATGACTTCTTTTATGATACAGGGAAATGTTTAGCGTCAATAAGAATGATTAAATTTTTCATAAAATAATGCACATACCGAAAAGAAGACAAATGGTTGGTTATTGAGCTTATGCGATATACCGGTTTATGCAGCCCTGGTGCTGGAACATTAATCAGGAATTTTTTAGAGCCGGACTGAAAAACCTGAGCCGCTTTTAAAGTAACGGTGCCTGGCGCTCATATTTGATAACTTCATTGTCTGGACAACGGCATAGAGACCTTTAGGCAACCGGCAAAACAAGTTTGGGTGGCATCCGGCATAATAGCCGGGCGCCACCCGGTTATATGTATTTTCATTCTCGGCTGATGCCTTAGTGATTTAGGTTTTTTGGGTCATTGACGGAAAACACCTGAGCAGTTTTCGTGAAAGGGAAATTTGGAAATGGAAAAAAAACCGCATGAAATAGTCGTATTGTATCATGAACATCTCGATGTGAATTGGGCAAGATGTACCGACCGCAGGATTAAAACCCATTCTGTTCTTACGCGAAGCTACATGGATGTTTTTGATTGGATCATGGATGTATTGCCAGATTTATGTGAAAGGGGATTTCATTATTCTGAAGGACAGACAATATTCTTCCGAACATTTATGGAACGTCACCCCGATAAATGGGGAACGATTGAAAGCTTAATCAAAAACAAAGGCATTGAAGTGCTGCGCCAGGGAGAGGTGATTTGCGACTCCAATTGTGTGCCGGCAGAAAGTATTGCCCGCAATTTTTTAATCGCGGAAAACTTTTACAGCAAATACTGCAAAGGCGCCTGGAGCACCAAACTTGGTTTCTTGTGGGACGCCTTCGGCAATAGCGCAAATATGCCCCAAATATTGAAGCTTTCCGGGGCAGAGCTGGTGGGCGGTACAAAATATCGTCTTTGCGAGGATCATTATTGGGTCGGGATCGACGGAACCAAACTGCCCTGCATCGATATGCTTTTGGGCAGTGCCCACCATGTCGACGACCCTATTTACTATTTGCTTAGCAGGCATCCCGAATGCCCTGAGTGCAAAGGGTTTGGCTGTGAAAAATGTGACGGCCGCGGCATGATAAACGCCCATCCGTTCAATAAGGAAACCGTTATCTGTTTCCTGGAAGGGACTTTGGAAATCAGGGATAAACGGTTTGCGCTGATCGGTGCGGAGGAGAGCATACCGGGGCATGCGATACTGGATGCCATTGATGAACTCAATAAAAAATATGCCGGAGACGTTGTTTTCCGTTGTGGAACGATCGAGGAATTTTGGAACCATTATCATGAATTTTATAAAAGCGTTGAAGATCAATACAACGACCCGACACCGGAATTGAATCCCGTCAATGCCGGATGTTATGTGACGCGTATCGAAAAAAAGCAAAGGCTGCAGGCAATCACGTATGCCCTGATCCGGGCGGAAGCTGCTATTGCCAGCAGGCATTGGGCGGCCGGCACCCGTGCGCCGGTCATGGATGATATGGCTTGCGCATGGAAAGATATCGTTATGAACATTCAGCACGATGCCATCGGCGGGGCGCAAACAGACACCGGTTACAGGGAATGCATGAGTTTCCTAGATGAAGCCGAATCCATTGCCTATCAGTACGCAAACGTAGAAAAGCCCTATCACGCCAACCGCGCGGCCATCGATCACAGCAGGGACGGCGTATGCCGTAAAAAGCTGGGGAAGATCGATGTCATTTACGATATAAAAGGCATTATATCCGCGAAAAAGAACGGCATCGATGTATTCGGCGAATATAGATACCGCAATCAGGCCTATACGGGTACCGATTCCGAACCATTGCATATTGGCGAGCTCGTTCTGCAGGATGATTGGGGTGAAGAATACGGCTGGATGCTGTTGGGGCCGGAACTCCCCTTAAGTGAATACAATTGCCAGGTTTGTGAAAGCGGAAACACCATATGGTGGGCCGGAAAGCGTGAAGAATCAGATCCGCGGGCCAAAACCCTTGCATGGGAAACGCGTATCCAAGCCTCAAGCGACGGTGAGTATCTTGAATTCACCACAGATGTTGACTGGGATACGATGAGCAAACGTCTGCGCGTTGTTTTCCCTGTAAACGATTATGCATCGACAGAGTCGGTTTGGGAAATCCCATATGGCTTTATAAAACGCAGCTTTGACCCAAACGCTCGGCATAAACCTTTGTATAACACTGGAACATCCCCAACATCCGGGTACGAATATCGGTCTACTTGCCCCACTGGAGAGTTTCCCGCCTTGCACTGGGTCAAACACGAGATCAATGATCGTCAGGGCGTTGCGCTGCTGAACAAAGGAATCCCTTCGGTAAGATGGCTGCCCGGCAATCTCTCTTTGTCACTTCTTCGTTCACCCCAAATGCACGACATAACGATTTTGCCGCATGTTCAGGATGTTTGGGACATTGACGGTATGCGCGACACGGGGCATCATCGTTTTGAATATGCTATATATCCGTATGTTGAAAGCCTTTCCAATGGGGATCTTACGAGGATAGGCTATGACTACAACGCGGCATCTCCCAAAATACCTTTTGTAATCGAGGGCGATGTCGTCGTGACTGCATTTAAAACGGCTGAAGATGGCAATGGTTTTATTCTGCGTGTTCAAGAGGCCGGCGGTACGGGAACAAAAATAAAATTAGTATTTGACGGTCCCAAATATGTTTCACCTGTTAATATTATCGAAACCGAAACCGGACATACGGTGCATGACCATGTTTTTTCTGCAAACCTGCATAAGCACGAGATTTTTTCTGTACGTATCCGGTAACTCAAGGCATAGAAAAATTCCATCTGACGGCGGAAATTTATGTGGGTTCCCAAGGGGAATGCTTTGGTGTGTTACTGCATAAATAAGAAGATTTTGCTTTCTCCTTTTATAGGACTGTATAAGGAAAACAACCTTCCTGGGGCTTTTACCTGTCTGCCAAACAGGGTTTAGTTCACTAGCCGGTGGTTTTGACATTCCTATTCAATAATTTAAACAACGGGCTCATTAAGACAAATGCAGGAAGCGGGGTTATTCTAATAATTAATGCGGCAATTCCATGCATTTTTTGTTTTATTATTGATGCTTCCCGGAAAAGTAAATATCATTATTTCAGAACATTGTCAAAAGTACAAATAATCGGGGAGCCTGCCAACAAAGATATTGTTTTGTCCGGTACAGGCTTGCTTTAGATATCGACGAAAAAAGAAAACAATCTATGACGTTATGCATTTGCTTAAACCATTGCCTTGAACTTTATTGTTAGGAAATTTACCGGGCCAATTTGCCCGCCTCAATAAATTCACCGGAAATGAAAAAGCTCCTGTAACAGCAAACGGTTGTATAAAGGGGCTGTCGGCGTGCACAAATCATTGTGAACCCACAGTTACAGATTAAATATAGTTTATGAAAGAGGTGCGAGAAATGGTTACAAAGAGACTGCCAAAGATCGGTTTTTTGGGGATTATGCATGGGCTATACGATGTGGATCAGCCGGAATTGCCCAAAGAACAGGAAAAATGGGCGAACAAAGTCGTAGAGCAGCTTAGGGACGTAGCGTTCATCGATTTTCCGGGAGCAGCCAAAAGCAAGGAAATGATCGAAAAGTACGTCAAGAGCTTTAATGAAAACGGGTATGACGGGATCATGGTGGTCAACTTACTGTACAGCCCGGGTATGCGGGTGGTACAGGCGTTCAAAGAAAACAGGCTGCCCGTGCTGGTCACGAATATCCAGCCCGAGCCCAGCGTCACCCAGGACTGGAACTGGAAAAAATGCACGACAAACCAAGGCATTCACGGGATTCAGGACACCAGCAACATGCTGATGCGTCTTGGAGTCAAGCCTGCCGTGGTTACGGATGATTGGGAATCCGGGGAGTTTAAGTCATTCTTCTCCGATTGGGCAACGGCAGCCATGACCGCAGCATCCCTGAAAAAAGCGCGCGTATCCCTCATAGGCAAAATGCAGGGAATGGGCGATATCATGGGCGATGAGGTTGCGTTTATGCGCAAGTTCGGCATCGAAGTAAATTACGATGGTATAGGCGAGGTCTACAAGTGCCTGCAGCAAGTAACGGAACAGCAGGTCGACGAATATGTGGCAATAGACCGCAAGAACTTTGAAGTAGCAGCAAACCTGCCGGCGGAAAGCCACCGGTATGCGGCCACACTGCAGATCGCTTATGAAATGTTCTGCGAGAAGTTCAATTACGACGGCTTCAGCGCAAATTTCAACGTATATGTCGAAGACGGAAGGATCAAGCAATTGCCAATACTCGGCGGCAGCAATATGCTGGCAAAAGGGTACGGCTATGCCGCGGAAGGCGATGTCCATATACTGGCCTGCACGCTGATCGGGCATTTGATCGCAAGCGATCCGCATTTCACCGAGATGTATTCACTGGATTTTAAACGGAACGCAACGCTGTTGAGCCACATGGGCGAAGGAAACTGGAAGGTGGCGAGAAAAGACCGTCCGATCAGGCTGATCGACAGGGCGCTCGATATCGGGGACCGCGAAAACCCGCCGACGCCAATATTCAGCGGTGAACCGGGTGTGGCTACGATTATCTCCCTGGTTGCGATCGAGGGCGAAAAGTACAGATTGGTGGTCTCTCCGGGAGAAGTTCTGGATGAGGCGGAGATACCCGGCATGGTTATGAATTATACATTTTTCCGGCCTGATACGGGCGTCCGGGCGGCAATGAACGGATGGCTGAAGAATGGTGGTACGCATCATCAGGTGATGTTCAAGGGAAACCAATGCAACAAGCTGGAATTATTCTGCAACATAGTGGGCATAGAGTACGTTCAGGTCTGATTTTTTTCCTCCATGTTATTTTTTAGGTGGGGAGAGGCGGGTTTGCTTCTCCCTTATCCTGACCCTTTGATCAGAAAATAAACTGCCTGTAAACGGGAGGGAATGGCATTGTCAAAAAAAGTTTCTGCAAACATACAGACAATCATGGACCACTTCGAGGATTATTTCAACAGGCAGAACAGCGCCCTGCGGGAGGATATCTACAGCGAGGTATATGAGGAAAGAAGTGAAGAGCCCTATTGCCTGCGGCAGGCTGAAGCGTATACGCGGTTTCTCGCGGAGAAGAACACAAGGGTCTATCCATTTGACCTTTTAGCCGGGCAGATGCAAAATTACAGGATGACACTTTCACAGCCGCTTCCCGAAGAATATCCGGAGGACTATAACCCGGCGGAATTTCATATGGGTTCCAGAAACAGCCACATCAATGTGCAGGCTGAGGTGGATACAGTACGCCCGTATCTTCCTCCGTTGTCCGACGACGACGAGGCGGCGCTCAGTATGCTGGTACGGGGCGTTAAGGCCGGTTACTTTTCACACTATGAAATAGGGCATGTGGTGACCGGATTTGACAATGTAATCCCTGTGGGATGGGCCGAACTGGACAGACAGATTGCAGTCTCACTGGATGACCCCGATAAAACCGACGAGCAGCGGGATACACTGAAGGCCATGCATATTTCACTGCGGGCGATACAGCGCTATTTCCTGCGCTACGCCGCGTCAGCCGAGACTGCAATGGAAGAGGCTGAAAATAACGGCCAGCGTAAAAACCTGAAGCGTATTGCCGATGCGTGCAGAAACCTGTCGGGATACCCGGCGGGCTCCTTCTTTGAAGCGGTGCAGTTTACGGTGCTTTTGCAGGAAGTTGTTACGCTTGAAACCAAGGGATCGATGTCTCTTGGGCGTATCGACCAGCTATGGAATCCATATTACGTAGCGGATATCGCCGCAGGACGCATCACCCCGCAAGACGCGCAGGACATGGTAGACGCCTGGCACATAAAGCTTGCAGGCACCATCTGCAGCTACCAGAACGTAGTGATCGGCGGATGCGACGCGCAGGGAAGGTTTGCCGGCAACGAGGTCACACGTTTGATTTTAACCTCCACACAGAACATACGCTATGACCAGCCGCTGATCTCGCTGCGCTATCACAAGGATATGCCCGGCGACCTTTGGGAACAGATATTGGATACCATACAGCTTGGGGACGGTTTCCCTGCGCTTTTCAACGATGACGTCATCATTCCGGCGTGTATCAAAAACGGTGTAGCGCCTGAGGACGCCTGGGACTACAGCATAGTGGGCTGCGTAGAGACCTGCATCGGCGGGAGAGAATACTCCAATACCGAGGAGATGCGCATCAACTGGTGCAAAGTGCTTGAAATGATGCTCTACGGCGGTATATGCCCGGTAACCGGCGAACGGTTCGATATGAGAGAAATCATCCCTTTAGAAGATATAAAAAGTTATGAACAGCTTTTCGGTTGGTACAAAAGCGAATTGGATTTTATCATTCGCCGCGCCGCCCATGCCTGCAACCTGATCGACTCAGCATTCCATAAACGATATCCGGCGACTGTATTGTCAATTACGATCAAGGACTGCATTGAGAAAGGCGAGTCAGCGGGGGGGCTTGGGCCGCGTTACCGCTATTCGACTATAAGCAATATCGGAATGGCAAATATGGCGGATTCGTTGATTGCCATCCGTACCATGGTTTTTGAGAAGAAAATGCTGACGCTGACCGAGCTGCGTGACGCGCTTGCCGCCAATTTCAAAGGTTATGATTGGGTAGCGAGCTACGCAAAGAACGCTTGTGAAAAATATGGCAACGACAAAGACGAGCCGGACCGTCTGGCAGCAGAGCTGGTCGGTTATGCTTCTGATATCATCGGAAATATCGCGAATTCCCGTGGATTCCATTTCTATCCGGGATATTATGGCGTAATGCACCATGCGATTTTCGGAGCCATGACGGGTGCGACGCCCGACGGCCGTCAGGCAGGCATCTCGCTGGCCAATGCCCTTTCGCCTGTACAGGGTGCGGATGTATCCGGGCCGACCGCCACCATCAATTCAGTCACCCGCTGTAAAGCCACCAATTGGAAAGATGGAATGGTGCTTGATATGAAGTTCAGTCCGTCATTCTTTACCCAGCCGCTCCACAGAAAAATGTTCCGTGCTTTGGTACAGACCTATTTTGAACAGGGTGGCATGGAAATACAGTTCAATGTGATCGGACGTGAGACGCTGCTCGCAGCACAGCGCGAACCGGAGAAATATAAGAATCTGGTCGTGCGGGTTTCGGGATTCAGCGCCTATTTCGTAAGCCTCTTTCCCGAACTGCAGAATGAGATCATTGCGCGCACCGAGTTTTCGGGAATTGAGGCGTAATGGGGCAGGCTCTCGTCTCCAACATACAAAGGCTTTCATTGGACGACGGGCCGGGGATTCGCACGACGGTGTTTTTAAAAGGATGCCCGCTTCGATGCCGCTGGTGCCATAACCCCGAATGCATTGCGCCCAGGCGGCAGCTGCTGCACTACGCAGCACAGTGCGCGGGATGCGGGAGTTGCGCGAAGGTTTGCCCCGAAGGCGTATTTGCCATGGAGGATGCAGGGGATGGCGGCACAGTCTCGCGGATCATTGCACGGGAGCGCTGCACATTCTGCGGAAAATGCATTGATTTCTGTCCAAAGGCGGCTATAACAACGGCGGGGAAGGAATACACCGTCGATGGATTGAAATCCGTTCTGCTCCGTGACGCCAATTTTTACAGGAACTCCGGAGGCGGTGTGACGCTATCCGGAGGCGAGCCGCTTCTGCAGGGTGATTTTACGCTGGAAATGCTGATGGCTCTGAAACAGGCGGGCATACATACGGCAGTGGACACATGCGGGTATGTGCCGTATGAACAGTTTGAAAAGGTAATCGAATATACCGACCTCTTTTTATTCGACATCAAAACTGTCGACCCAAAGCTCCACCGGGAACTGACCGGGCATGGTAATGGCTTGATCCTCGAAAATTATAAAAGGTTGTGCGCTTCAGGCGTACGTATCTGGGTACGCATGCCGCTGGTCGCGGGGGTAAATGATGGCGAAGCGGAAAAAACCGCTGCACTTTTAAAGGAATACCCGGCGGAACTGGTAGAGCTATTGCCCTATCATGCATATGGCGTTTCCAAGTATGAGTCACTGGGAATGGAATATCCGGGGAAAGGCTATGAACCGCCAGCAAAAGAACAGCTTGCAGAGCTGGCCGGGCTTTTCAGGGGGCAGGTGCACATAAAGGAATCCTAAAGGTCGTTAAATAAACTATATTAATATTATGGAGGAAAACATTATGGAGAAAATTTCTAACGCTAAGATCGGTCAGATAGCGCTTGTGGTCAAAGATGCGGAGAAAACATCGAAAAATATCGCGAGCCTTTTTGGCCTGGAAGAATCCCCTTATGAGATGATCGGGGAATACGAACTGGCCAATACAAAATATAAAGGGAAGCCGACACCCGGGAAGGCAAAAGCAACATTTTATGAAATGGGTTCGATAAATCTTGAGATACTGCAGCCGGTCGGCGGGCCCAGCACCTGGGATGACTTCCTGAAGGAAAAAGGCGAGGGGCTCCATCATGTCGCATGGTACGTAAAGGAGATCGACAAAGTGGCGGAAATGCTGGAAAGCAAAGGTATGCCGCTTATACAGAAAGGCAACTGGGACGGCGGGCAATATATGTATTTCGACAGTTCGAAACAACTGGGCTTCATATTGGAACTTCTGCAGACCGATGATTGACCAAGATCACTTGCTTACAAATGATGAATCTTTAAGATTTTACGATTACACTGCAATGGGCTGACCGTGGAATCTGTTATTCACATAAAACCGTTTAATTTTAAACAGTATGGAGAAGTAAAGTGCAGGATAATTATCAAATAGTATTGGGGATCGTGGGCTGCGGAGATATTTCGAATGTGCACGGCAATGCGGTTTTAAAGACCGGAGGCGTGCGGTTTGCCGCATGCTGCGACCTAAACGGGGAACGCGCTAAAAAGTGGGCGGAAACGTACGCCTGCGAGCGGTGCTACACCGATTATATGGAAATGCTGCGCAATGAGAAACTCCACGGCATCGTGCTCGCCACCTGGCCGAACCAGCATGTCGAGCAGATCAGAAACTGCGCCGAGGCCGGTATCAAAAACATACTCTGCCAGAAATCCCTGGCGCTTACCGGCGCAGAGGCGATGGAAATCAAGAAAATCGTGGACGAGTACGGCATATACCTCATGGAAGGGTTCATGTACAGGCACCACCCCGCCATAAGCAAGCTGGAGAGACTGATTGCTGCGGGGGATACCGGCCCGGTGGACAACGTGCGCGCGGTGTTCAGCGACTATGACGCGGAAACGGAATCCGCGGAGGATTTAAGCCGCAATTGGCGGCAGCGCAAGGAGTGCGGGGGAGGCATTCCATACGACTTCGCCTGCTATGCGGTGAACGCCTGCGGGCATTTTTCCGGCGGGCTGCCCGTACGCGTCTATGCCAGCGGAGGGGTGAGCGAGAAATACGATATCGTCAACCGCTTGTACGGCCACATAGAGTATGACAACGGGTGCGTCGGCATCATCGAGAGCAGCAAGAAATCCAGCTTCAGCCAGGAGCTTCAGATATCCTGCGCGCACAGCATATTGAACCTGCCGCTCTCCTGGACGGTCTACGAGGAAGTAACGGTCACGGAGACAAGGCGGAGCGAGTGGGCCAAACTGCACCACAACACCTACGGTATAGAGAAAAACGACGCCTACACCAGCGAAATGCAGAATTTTGCGGGTGTGATCCGCGGGGAGGAAAGCCCCCAGATGCCGCTTCATGAAACAATAGTAAATATATTCGTGATAGAGGCGCTCGTCAAAAGCATATATGAGAAAAAAATCATAGATATTGAACTGCCGGCGGAACTCAAAAAGGCGTTCAAGGCCAAATGAAAGATAGCGAAACGGGGGAAAACCAGATGGCTGAAAGGAAAATGCTGATCACCGGAACGGATATGGGCCTGGGGGCCGCGATGACGGAAGCAGCGCTCGCGCAGGGGTATATCGTGTACTCCTGCCTATATAAAAAAACCACGCCGACAATGGAGCAGCTGAAGGCGCAATACAAAGATAATCTTTTCGTTGTGGAAGACGTGGACATCGGGAAAGACAGCTCCGTGGCCGCTGCCCTAAAAACGGTATCGGCGCAGACGGATTTTTTAGACGTCATCGTAAATAACGGCGCGATCAACCCTGACAACTTTAAATCCAAACTCGAGGAGATCGACTTTAATATCACGCAGGCCGTGCTGAACGTCAACGCGCTGGGCGCGCTGCGCATCACAAAGGGATTTGTCGGGTTACTCAGGCGGGGCTATTTGAAGACGATCGTAAACATATCCTCCGAAGCCGGCAGCATTACGGACAGCTTCAGGATCACGGGCTACGACTACAACATGTCCAAGTCTGCGCTGAATATGGCAAGCTCCATGCTGCAGACCTACTTGAAGCCCGAGGGCATCAAAGTGCTGGCCGTGTTTCCGGGCTGGCTGCAGACGGTGATGGGCGGGCCCGGCGCGATACTGGCGCCCATAGAAGCCGCGCGCAGGATATTAAAGCTTGTGATGGATTTCCAGGGCAAGTTCAACGCGCATATATTCATGGACAACGAAGGCAACAAAATAGACTGGTAACGCGAAGGGGGGCATGGTTTGGATAAGGCAAAAATGGTCATAGACAGGGATTTCAAGATCGGACGGATCGGCAAAAACATGTACGGTTCGTTTGTGGAAAACCTCGGCCGCTGCATATACGGCGGCATATACGAGCCGGGGCATCCGAATGCCGACAGCCGCGGCTTCCGGCGGGATGTGCTGGAAGTCATAAAAGAGCTGAAAGTGCCCATCATACGCTATCCGGGCGGCAACTTCGTATCCACCTACCGGTGGGAGGACGGCATCGGACCGCTGAAAGACCGGCCCGCAAGGCTGGACCTCGCGTGGAAGAGCATAGAACCCAACACGTTCGGTTTGAACGAATGCATGGACTGGGCGCGGGCAGCTGACATTGACATCATGATGACATTGAACGTCAGCACCAGGGGGATACTCGATACGCAAAACATGGTGGAGTACTGCAATTTCCCCGGCGGCACGTACTGGAGCGACCTGAGAAAATCCCACGGCTACAAGGAGCCGCACAACATCAAATCCTGGTGCCTGGGCAACGAGCCGGACGGGGACTGGCAGGTGGCGCAGAAAACGCCGATGGAATACGCCCGCATCGCCCGCGAGCACGCCAAGGTATTGAAGCTCATGGACCCGGACTACGAGGTGACCGTATCCGGAAGTTCGCTTCGAAGGCTCAAAACCTTCCCTGAGTGGGATTCCACCGTGCTGGAGGAGGCCTACAACTATGTGGACAATGTCTCCATCCACTGTTATTACGGCAACAAAAGCGGCGATACGCCAAACTTCCTCGGCAAGACGTTTGAAATGCAGGATTTCATATCCTCCGCCATCGCGGCCTGCGATTATGTGAAGATCAAGTTGCGGTCTCCCAAAAAGCTCTGCCTTTCCATAGACGAATGGAACGTATGGTACCATACGCACGACGACGACAGGCACAAGGACCCGTGGAAATCCGCCCCGCACCTGCTGGAGGAGGATTACACGTTTGAAGACGCTGTGATGGTTGGGTGCATGCTCATCACGCTCTTAAAAAACTGCGACAGGGTCAAACAATCGTGCTTCTCCGAACTCGTGAACGCCATTTCGCCCATCATGACGGAAAACGGCGGCAGCGTCTGGCGGCAGACCACTTTCTATCCGCTGATGCATGCTTCCCATTACGGGCACGGCTACGCGCTCATACCGGCGGTGCACAGCCCCAAATATGATTCCACGGAATTCAACGATGTACCCTACCTCGAGTCCGTCGCGGTGTGGGACGACGAGACCGACGAAATGGTCATATTCGCGGTTAACAGGAGCCTCGATGAAGCGCTTGATCTGGAATGCGACCTGCGCGGGTTCGGCGATTACAGGGTGAAGGAACACATAGTATACGAGAGCGGCGATAAACTGGCGCGGAACACGAAGGACAACCCGTTCTTCATCGTACCGCACAACCGCGGAAACGCCTCGGTGGACGGGGACAAGGTACAAGCGGCATTGCCCGCTCTTTCCTGGAACGTGATTCGCCTGAATAAAAAGGAAAAATAACAATGAGATTATTTATAACTGGCGCCAACAGGGGCCTGGGCTTCGAGCTTGGCAAGATCGCCCTTTTAGAAGGGCATACCGTATTTGCAGGGGCGTACGCAAAAGACAGCGCAGACGCGCTGAATGCGCTGAGACTGCAGAACGGCTGTAAACTCGAGGTAATGGACCTCGACATCACGAGCGACCGATCCGTGGACAATGCGATCAAAACGATGGAAGAAAAGACAGGCGCTCTCGACTGCCTGGTGAACAACGCCGGGATTCTTTTGAACAAAGACAAGATGATCGACGAGATCACCATAGACGAATTGCGCAGCACGTTCGAGATCAACACCTTTGGCCATTACCGGGTGCTGAAGGCGGCTCTTCCGCTACTGTACAAGGGAAAGGGCCCGGTCATCATCAACATGACATCCGAGGCTTCCAGCATCAGCAACGTGGGCGTACAATACTGCTCGTACAGCATGTCCAAGGTGGCCGCGACGATGATGAGCCAGATGTTCTCAAACCTGTTGACGGAAAAGGGCTTCAAGGTCTATGCCATGCACCCCGGCAGGATGAACACGGAAATGGGGCGCGCAACCGCGCAGATCGAACCTGCGGAATCCGCCAGGGGCATACTTAACATCATCACGGGCAAAGTGAAGCCCAGGATCGAAGGCGGCGTGTGGTTTATCAACTACAAGGGCGAGCCCATGAAACTGTAACAGAAAAAATGTATTCGAAATTTGATTTGGAGGTATCCGATGCATAAACTGTCACTGGAAAATAAGAACATACGCATCGATTTGGAAATAGACGGCGGACAAGTAAAAGAGCAATACTACAGCCTGAAAAACAAGGAAACGCTGATCGCCGAGACAAATGGCGGCAGCTTTGCCGCCTGCAAGGTGAATATCGAACCCTTTCATGGTGGCAGCATCGGCCTCTGCTTCCCGGACGAGCCCGTTGCGCTTTTTAACGACAGCCCGGATGAATATACGGATAAACAAAAGCTTTCCGTAGCCGAACCTGTGGCGGCGACCGCTTTCGAGCTCTCTGACTACAAGCTCGAAAAGCAGGATGGATACACGGAGTTGGCTCTCTACGCCCGTTCGGAAGAGGGGGACAGGCTGGAGCGCGTCATAAAGCTTAACGCAGACGCGGATTTTGCCGAGATCTCCAATACACTGTATTTGAACCGGAATGTGAACATGGAGTA